>Ga0182738_1000190_pt1 | contig 95239 bp, 89 predicted proteins | sample eDN5th30CBELigMG_FD_128876 | JGI IMG/M metagenome (GOLD analysis project Ga0182738, IMG submission 128876) | Enriched Miracle-Growth compost microbial communities from Emeryville, California, USA - eDNA 5th pass 30_C BE-Lig MG (version 2)... ... | reverse complement strand
AGGGATGAACAAAAAGGCGTTAAATTTATGTGACAGGTAGAATAATTTTACTAGTATATTTTTCTTATACAAATTGACAGTCATGATAAACTGTTCCATAATGAGTTTATTCTAAATAATTTGAAGTACTTGCTATTATTAAGTTACTTGAAAGAAGTGAGTCCTCTAGAAAATAGAATAACAGCCGATTGAAAGGTTCATATTAAAAAGATGACATCATTTAGTTTGGCCAAACAACGGTAAAGTATGGCCATAAGTGGGGAAGTTTCTGCTTTGTATTACATGAGGAGGATTAATACATAATGGTTAAACGCAGTAGAATTGTTGCTTTTTTATTAATCATTGTTTTGGCGGCAGGATTAATGGGAGGAACAACCAATAATATTTTAGGCGAGATTAAGCTAGGATTAGACCTGCAAGGTGGCTTTGAAGTGCTATATAAAGTAGAGCCACTGGAAAAGGGAAAAGGGAAAATTGATGAATCGGCATTAAAAAGCACAGCCCAAGCTTTGGATAAAAGGATTAACGTTTTAGGAGTTAGTGAACCAGTTATCCAAATTGAAGGCAATGACCGAATAAGAGTACAGCTAGCAGGAATTACAGATCAAAATGAAGCTAGAGAAATGCTTTCAACAGAAGCAAATTTAACATTTAGAGATATTCAAGATAAGAAATTACTGGATGGCTCTGATCTAGTGCAAGGTGGAGCTACCCAAGAATTTGATCAGTATGGCAAACCTAGTGTTTCTTTAAAGCTTAAAGATGCAAATAAGTTTAAAGAAGTAACTGAATCTGTTTTAGGTAGTCCATTGGTAATCTGGTTAGATTTTGAAGATGGAGATTCTTATAGTGAAGAGGCAGCAAAGGAAGAGCCTAAATATTTATCAGCACCAATGGTAAGTGAAGTCATTAATTCCGATACGGTTTCTATCACTGGTAATTTTACAGTGGATGAGGCTACTCGATTAGCGGAATTATTAAATGCAGGAGCTTTACCAGTAAAATTGACTGAGGAATATTCCACTAGTGTTGGCGCTCAGTTTGGAGATCAGGCATTAAAAGATACAGTAAAAGCAGGTATTATTGGTGTAGGAATCGTATTTTTATTTATGCTTTTATACTATCGTCTACCAGGATTAGTGGCTGTTATTACACTATCTATTTATGTCTATTTAAATCTGCTCGTCCTGGACTTAATGAATGGTGTACTAACACTTCCAGGTATTGCAGCACTTATTCTCGGGGTTGGTATGGCAGTAGATGCAAACATCATTACTTATGAAAGAATTAAGGATGAATTAAGAGTAGGAAAGTCACTAAGAGCTGCTGTTCAGGCTGGAAATAAAAATTCAACTTCAACCGTAGTTGATGCCAATTTAACAACTATGCTTGCAGCTATCATTCTATTTGTTTATGGGACAAGCTCTGTTAAAGGGTTTGCGACATTGTTAATTGTCAGTATTTTAATGAGCTTTGTTTCTGCAGTCTACGGCTCGCGTTTATTGCTTGGTTTACTTGTTAAGAGTAAGGCTTTTGATAAAAAGATTACCTGGTTTGGCGTAAACAAGAAAGATGTAAAACACATAAATGAAAATTATGATACATTAACCTTGCCAACAAAATTCGATCGCCTAGATTTTGTGAAATATAAAAATGTATTCTTTACTATTTCAAGTGTGTTAATTGTTGCAGGGCTTGTCATTATGTTTATATTCAAGCTTAACCTTGGAATTGATTTTGCAAGTGGATCACGTATAGAAGTAATGGCAGACAAAGCATTAACAACTGCTGAAATTGAGGATCAATTGGACACGCTGAATGTAAAAGCAGATGATATTATTATTTCAGGTGATGAGCAAAATGTAGCTGCTATTCGTATTAAAGGTGATTTAAGCCAAGATAAAATTAATACAATTAAAGCAGAATTTGAAAATAAGTATGGTCATGATCCAAATGTAAGCAGTGTTTCTCCAACAGTTGGAAAAGAACTTGCTAAAAATGCTATTTATGCAATTGTTTTTTCTTCTATTGGAATTATTCTTTATGTAACGATTCGCTTTGAAATTTATATGGCATTGGCTGCTGTAATAGCACTTCTTCATGATGCATTCTTTATTTTAGTAATCTTTAGTATTACGCGACTGGAAGTAGATATTACCTTTATTGCAGCTGTGTTGACCATTGTAGGTTATTCTATTAATGATACAATTGTTACCTTTGACCGTATAAGAGAAAATCTAGCGAAGAAGAAGCGCATTAAAACATCGCAAGAAATTAAAGATATTATTAATACGAGTATTAGACAGACATTGGCTCGCTCGATAAATACAGTATTAACAGTTGTCATTTGTGTAGTTGCTCTATTACTATTTGGTAGCAATGCAATAACAAACTTCTCACTAGCTTTATTAATTGGTTTAATAGGTGGTGCATATTCTTCTATCTTTATTGCATCACAGCTATGGTATGTGTGGAAGAAGAAGGAATTGAAGAGAAAAGGTGTCTTAGTTACTTATAAGGAAAAACGCCCAATTTCTGATGAGCCACAAGTGTAATAATTTTAATAAATGCCTGTCCCCTAAATTAATTGGAGGCAGGCTTTTTCGTTTAATTTAGTGAGAAATAGGAAATTAGGAAATAATAAGGATAGAAAGTATGAAAAAGGGGGGAAGAAAGTGAAAATTCAATGGAATATGTTGTTTGGAATTATCTTTGCATTAATCGTTGCAGTATTCGCAGTTATTAATGTAGATTCAGTATCTGTTAATTATTTATTTGGGGTAGGGCAATGGCCGCTTATTTTAGTTATTTTAATTTCTGTTCTTCTTGGCGGTCTAATTATTGGATCAGCTGGAATGATTCGTATTTATTCATTGCAAAGACGGGTTAAACAATTAGAGAAAGAAAAAAGAGAACGCGAAGAAAAAAACAGGAGTATAAATAAAAATTTTGAAGCTCCCACAGATTCAAAATAAAAACTAGATGCCTTGCAGAGAAGATGCTTTGTTTATTACTATCATTCTTTTCTGTATAGGCATCTTTTTATAGGATAAACAAATATTACCCCCTATTCATAAATCTTTGCAAAAGGTGAATTTTTTGTAAAAATAGCGTAAGGCTTTTTCCATTGATCTTAGATTGAAACCACTTCTTTTAACTTGTATAATAGTTAGATTGAGGTGATTGAATGTTACGTTCTAAAAAAAGATGGATACAAGAAGAAATCCCAAATAAAGAAAAAGCATCTGTATTAGCAGAAGAATTAAAAATATCCCCAATTGTTGCCTCTCTATTATTAAAAAGAGGATATCATACAATACAAGAGGCAAAAGCATTTTTATATGATGATAATAATGAATTTCATGACCCGTTTTTGTTATTAGGAATGGACATAGCGGTGGAAAGAATACGAAAAGCAATCGCTAATAAGGAATCAATTTTAATCTTTGGTGATTATGACGCGGGTGCGACACGTTCCTAACTGAAAAGGTTAGGCACTAGGGAGTCGCTTAATATCCCTAGGAGAACTGATTTCTTGATAGGTAGAATGATAGGGTAACGCCTTGAAATGCCTACTCTGATACTCCGACATGCCTTTTCTAAGGTTAAATAGAAGGGTATGAAGCTCGGTAAAGTCGGCAGAGAGATATCGTAAGTTAGGTCATAACTAACACGAAAGCTGTCCAGAGGTGGATGGTGTATCCTATATGCCGGGAGTCCATAAAAAATCTATGGTTAGAATGTGCTGCATAAGCACTGACGAATCTCTGAATGTACGGGTCTAGACGTAGATGTTGTAGAAATGCAACAGGTGGCAGTGCCATCGTATGTGTGGGTAAGTAAGAATCTGGCGTTATGAAAGCCCATAGCTTGTTACAGGCAAGCTCTAGCATACAGGACCATAGGAGAAACCTAAGGATATATGTAAGGATAGAGGAATCGGAACGTGGAAAGCGAAGAATGTGGAGGTATTAACCTACCTTTGAAGCAGTTCAGTAAATAAAGAGGCATTGCCCCTACTAAAACTGATTTATCTTCGTGAGAGTGGAGTCATAGTACCTTTGAAACCATGATAACAAGTGGTGGAGGGATAGGCTCTAGTCGGGAAATTCAAAGGCTAATAAATGCATAACATTTACACAGATTCGAGTATGACTAATAGAATCACCACTTGAGAAAGGGGTTGATGGCTGTGGCAAATTCACGAATCGTACAAAATGTTAAAAAGTCCAAGCTAAGAAATGCCGAATACTACAGAATGCAAGATACGTTTGACATGCTACATGAACAAAGTAAATCTGGTAGTATGTTCAAGAATTTAATGGGTATCATTAGTTCATCTGAAAACATTAAATTAGCGTATCGTAACATCAAGAAAAACATAGGGAGTAAAACGGCTGGTGTCGATGGTCGTAAGATTACCGACATAGCAAAACTTACAGAGGAACAATTTATAGGCTATGTAAGGAATAAGCTAAGAGACTACAAACCTAAAGCAGTAAGAAGAGTTGAAATACCAAAGCCAAACGGTAAAATTAGACCACTAGGAATACCAGCCATATGGGATAGAGTAATCCAACAATGTATATTACAAGTCCTAGAACCGATTGTTGAAGCAAAATTCTCAGATAGAAGTCATGGATTCAGGCCAAATAGGTCAGTTGAAAACGCAATAGCACAAAGTTATAGGCTAATGCAGAAATCCAAAATGTCCTATGTGATTGATATAGACATTAAAGGTTTTTTCGATAATGTATCTCATGTGAAGCTTCTTAAACAAATGTGGACACTAGGAATAAGAGATAAAAATTTACTATGCATAATTTCCAAAATGCTTAAAGCTAAAATCAAGCTACCAAATGGGGAAATAATTGAAAATCCAAAAGGCACACCACAAGGTGGTATCCTATCTCCGTTACTATCAAATATAGTTCTTAACGAACTTGATATGTGGATTGAAAGTCAGTGGGAAAACATCCATACAAAAAAGAACTTATTACAATATCATAAGAAAAAGGATGGACACGCTGATAAAGGATACAAAAACAGAACTCTGAGAAAAACAAAGCTTAAAGAATGTTACATTGTTCGATATGCGGATGACTTCAAAGTATTCTGTAATAACTCTAACCATGCTAAGAGGCTTTTTATAGCTACACAGAAATGGTTAAACGATAGACTTGACCTAGAAATAAGCGAAGAGAAATCAAAAATAGTAAATCTCAAAAAGGATTATTCAGAATTCCTTGGCTTTAAAATGAAACTTATTCCAAAAGGAAGCAGATGGATTGTCAAAAGTCATATGTGTGATAAAGCGAAACAAAGAACCAAAGACAATCTAAAAGAACTTATCAATGGAATTAGATATGATAGTGGAACTAATGACCAACAGCGAAAGGTAGCATTATACAACTCAACCGTCATAGGGCTTCATCAATACTTCCGTATTGCAACAATGATATCCCAAGATATGGGCAACATAGCATACGAAGTTAATGCATGTCTTAAAGACCACCGTATGAAAAGACGGGTCAAAAAGACAGGTCACATATCATCTGAATTCATCAGAAAAGAATACGGAATCAGCAAGCAAATGCGATTTGTCTCAACCGCCCCTTTTCTACCTATTGGATTTATAAAGCACAAAAGTCCAATGATGAAAAGGAACATCGTAAATGCGTATACTAAAGAAGGTCGCTTAGAAATACACAAGAATCTAACTACAGTTAATATATCAACAATGAGATTTCTCATGGAAAATCCAGTTAGAAACAGAAGTGTGGAGTATAACGACAATAGAATTGCTTTATTTAGTGGACAAAGAGGTAAATGTAGAGTTACAGGAAATGAACTTAATCCGTACTCGATACATTGTCATCATATTATCCCAAGAACTATGGGAGGAACTGATGAATACAAAAACCTCTGTTTAATAGATAGGGAAATTCACATTTTATTACATGCTGTTGATGAAGAAACAATCTCTAGATACATTCAACTTATACCTAATAAACAAAGTTTAAATAAATTGAACACCTTACGTAAGAAAATGGAACTTGATGAAATAACGATATAAACGGACTTTTATAACTAATTTTGTGAATAAGTGAATTCTGTTAAGTTATGTAGATTAAAATAGCTTTGAACATTCTCGATGGAACGCCGTATGAGGGGAAACTCTCACGTACGGTGTGAAGTGGGGGAAAAAGTGGAGATTGTATCAAAACTTTACCTATCACTATATGGGGTAACCAGTACAACAGTCATGATGAAAACATTAGAGAGTCTTGGTGCTAATGTAGAATTTTATATTCCAAACCGATTTACAGAAGGCTATGGACCAAACGAAGGTGCTTTTCGTTATGCAAAAAGCATTGGAGTGCAATTAATTATCACAGTTGATACCGGTATTGCTGCTGTTCATGAAGCAGAAGTGGCAAAAGAATTAGAGATAGATCTAATTATTACAGATCACCATGAGCCAGGTCCGATTTTGCCAGAGGCTCTTGCAATCATACATCCGAAAATAGAAGGTAGCAAGTATCCTTTTCGTGATTTAGCAGGGGTTGGTGTTTCCTTCAAGCTATCCCATGCACTACTTGGCCATGCTCCCCTTCCTTTATTGCCATTTGCTGCAATAGGAACAATTGCCGATCTTGTTTCTTTGACTGGTGAGAATCGTCTCCTTGCCAAAAAAGGGATAAAAGCCTTACAAGAAACAGATAATATTGGCTTAAATGCTTTATATCGTCAAATGAATGTGGAGAAAAATTCCATTAATGAAGAAACAATCGGGTTTATGCTAGCGCCACGAATAAATGCAATTGGTAGACTTGGTAGTGCAGATCCTGCTGTAGAGCTATTGCTAACAGAAGATCCGGACTTAGCTAAAGAACTTGCTCTAGAAATGGAAGAAACAAATAAAGAGAGACAAGCAATTGTTAATCAAATAACAGAGGAAGCTATCGCTCAAGTTGAACAATATTATCCTTTAACAGAAAATAATGTTCTTATTGTTGGAAAAGATGGCTGGAATCCTGGTGTGGTCGGAATCGTTGCTTCCAGATTAGTGGAGAAATTTTACCGTCCAACGATTGTATTAAGCTTTGATTATGAAAAGGGAATTGCTAAAGGTTCTGCTAGGAGTATAGAAGGCTTTGATTTGTATCATAATTTATCCACATGCAGAGATATCCTTCCTCATTTTGGTGGACATCCTATGGCAGCAGGAATGTCATTAAAAATAGATGATGTAGAAGTGCTGAGAAGTAACTTAAATAAATTAGCCTTTGAACAACTAACGAAAGACAATCTCGTTCCACTAACAAAGGTGGATGGAAGCTTTTCTCTAAAAGAGATTTCCATCAAATCAATCGAAGATATGCAAATGCTTGCTCCGTTTGGAGTAGATAATCCCAAGCCGAAAATGACTTTTCGTGACCTAGAAATAGAGAATATGAGGAAAATAGGCTCCAATCAAAACCATTTAAAGATTATCTTAAAGCAAGACGAATTTGATTTAGATGGAATAGGATTTGGAATTGGAGAGCTATGTGATCATATTTCACCAAGTGCGAAGGTATCTGTTCTTGGTGAGCTTTCAATAAATGAATGGAATAATCGTAAAAAACCACAAATCTTTATACAAGATATGGAGGTTTCTCACTGGCAGTTGTTTGACTATAGAAGTTTAAGGAAAATGGATCATTTATATGAAACAGTTCCTATTGATGCTCTCTGGATCTTTTTCCATCAAGATTCTGTTCCAAAAGGGATGGAACAGCGAGTCTCCTACCAGGTAATTGAAACGATAGAGGAAGCTGCCTTACTTGTTTCGGTGGATAAGTCTATCGTCCTTGCAGATTATCCTCCAAATTTGGATATGTTAAAAACGTTGCTTGCTAACAATCATCCTGAAAGAATCTATGCCGTTTTTTATAAACAACAAAGTGATTTTTTTAGTACAATGCCAACTCGTGACCATTTCAAATGGTTCTATGCATTTTTGGCAAAACAGGGAACGTTTCATCTTGATAAATTTGGTGGCGAGCTTGCTAGAAGGAAAGGTTGGAGCAAAGAAACGGTAGATTTTATGTCAAAGGTGTTTTTTGAACTAAATTTTGTTACAATGAAGGATGGATTTATTTCATTGAATAAGAATGTACCGAAAAGAGATTTATCAGAGTCGATCTCATTTCAACAAAAGCAAGCGCAATTTGAGCTAGAAAATGAATTAATTTATTCATCTTATGAGCAACTAAAAAATTGGTTTGATCTTATTCTAATAAAATCCGTTAATAATGAGGAGGAAGTAAAAGAATGGATTTAAAACAATTTGTTACGATCGTTGAAGATTGGCCAAAAGAAGGGATCAGATTCAAGGATATTACAACATTAATGGATAATGGCGAAGCATATAGATATGCAACAGATCAAATTGTAGCGTATGCGAAAGAAAAAGAAATTGATATAGTTGTAGGACCAGAAGCTAGAGGGTTTATCATTGGCTGTCCAGTTGCATATTCCCTTGGAGTGGGTTTTGCTCCAGTGCGAAAAGAAGGAAAATTGCCAAGAGAAACAATTAAAGTAGAATATGGATTAGAGTACGGTAAAGACGTATTAACAATCCATAAGGATGCTATTAAACCAGGTCAGCGTGTCCTAATTACAGACGATTTATTAGCAACAGGTGGAACAATTGAAGCAACAATTAAATTAGTAGAAGAGCTAGGTGGCATTGTAGCTGGTATTGCATTTTTAATTGAATTATCTTATCTTGAAGGACGTAAAAATTTAGATGGATACGATGTTTTAACATTAATGGAATATTAATCCATAGAAGGATTGTTTTAGCTTAAATATTTTGAGGGAGCGCTAATTAAGAGCGCTCTTTTTCATAAACTAAGGCAGTTTCTTAAGTTTTTTCTTGTGGATATTTTTAAGCATAAGGGACCAGCCGACTATATGTAGACATATTATTGGGACTAAGATAAGGGTTTGGCTTCCCAGAAGCTAAGTTAGGCTTGAGCTAGACCAAAGCAATCAAACATGAATTTTAGACGGTGCACTTATTGCAACAAATATATTATAAAAAGAAATTAATTTAAAACGGAAAAAAGGAAGAAAATTCACTAGTTTTTTATAGAAATCGCCTTCATTCGACATTTTTCTATGTTTCTGTATAAAATTTACTTCCAATCCCTTTACAATCTTCCTTTTTTTTTCGATAATAGTAATAATCATTCTAAAATAAATTTTATTCTTTTTAATGTGCTTAGCTTAAAAATAGTGAAATAGAAAGAATGTTTAAATATAATAATATAATTGTGATATGAAAGGTGATTACATGGCGAATGATCAAGTATTAACCGCCGAACAAGTCATCGATAAGACTAGAGGATATTTAAACGAGGAGCACGTAGCTTTTATTGAAAAGGCTTATGAATATGCAAGAGATGCTCATCGTGAACAATATAGAAAATCTGGGGAACCATATATCATTCATCCAATCCAAGTAGCAGGCATTTTGGCTGATTTAGAAATGGATCCAGCAACAGTTGCAGCAGGTTTTCTCCATGACGTTGTTGAAGATACTGAAATTACTTTAGAAGATATAACTAAAGCATTTAACAGTGAAGTGGCCATGCTCGTTGACGGTGTAACGAAACTCGGGAAAATTAAATATAAATCTCATGAAGAACAGCAAGCAGAAAATCATCGTAAAATGTTCGTAGCTATGGCGCAAGATATTCGTGTCATCTTAATTAAACTTGCAGATAGACTTCATAATATGAGAACACTGAAGCATTTACCGGCTGAAAAACAGCGCCGCATCTCAAATGAAACATTGGAAATTTTTGCCCCACTTGCACATCGTCTAGGAATTTCTACTATTAAATGGGAACTAGAGGATACAGCATTACGTTATATGAATCCACAGCAATATTATCGTATTGTAAACTTGATGAAGAAAAAAAGAGCGGAAAGAGAACAATACTTAGATGAGGTAATCACTGAAATTCGTGAAGGAACGAAGGAAGTAAATATTCTGGCTGATATTTCAGGTAGACCAAAGCATATATATAGCATTTATCGCAAAATGGTTATTCAGAATAAACAATTTAATGAAATTTATGATTTATTAGCAGTTCGAATTGTTGTCAATAGTATTAAAGACTGCTATGCGATTTTAGGCATTATTCATACAAGATGGAAGCCGATGCCAGGTCGTTTTAAAGACTATATTGCAATGCCTAAGGCTAATATGTACCAGTCCTTACACACAACTGTAATCGGCCCAAAAGGTGACCCATTAGAAGTACAAATTCGTACACAAGATATGCATCGAATTGCAGAATATGGGATTGCTGCACATTGGGCATATAAAGAAGGAAAGTCGGTAAATGAAGGATCTTCTCTTGAAGAAAAATTAACTTGGTTTAGAGAAATACTAGAATTCCAAGATGATATCGTCAATGCGGAAGAGTTTATGGAAAGTCTGAAAATTGATTTATTTTCTGATATGGTATTTGTCTTTACACCAAAAGGAGATGTATTTGAGTTACCTTCTGGTTCTGTACCTATTGACTTTGCATACCGAATCCATTCTGAGATAGGGAATAAAACCATTGGTGCTAAAGTGAACGGAAAGATGGTAACCCTCGATTATAAGTTGAAAACAGGCGATATAATTGAAATTCATACAAGTAAACATTCTTATGGACCAAGTCAGGATTGGTTAAAAATAGCCCAGACTTCCCAAGCAAAGAATAAAATTAGACAATTTTTCAAAAAACAACGGCGCGAAGAGAATATTGAAAAAGGCAAGGAACAAGTTGAAAAAGAAATCCGTAATATGGAGTTTGATATTAAGGAAATTCTTACACCAGAAAATGTAAAGATTGTTATTGAGAAATTTAATTTTATGACGGAAGATGATATGTATGCAGCTGTTGGCTATAATGGAATAACTGCACTCCAAGTAGCAAATAGATTAACAGAAAAATGGCGTAAAAAGAGAGATGCAGAACAAATATCTACCATTACAAATGCTGTTGCGGAATTGAAGTCATTCCCTAATAATAAAAAAAGCGCTTCAGGTGTTCGAGTTACTGGAATTGATAATTTATTAATCCGTCTATCTCGCTGCTGTAACCCAGTTCCTGGTGATGAAATAGTTGGATTCATTACAAAAGGACGAGGAGTTTCAGTGCATCGAGCGGATTGTACGAATATTGATACAGAGGATGCAAAAGCTCGATTAATCCCAGTTGAATGGGAAACGAATTTAAATAATCGAAAAGAATATAATGTCGAAATTGAAATAAGCGGCTATGATCGAAGAGGTTTATTAAACGAAGTTCTACAGGCAGTAAATGAATCAAAAACTAATATATCGGCAGTATCTGGCAAATCTGACCGTAACAAAGTCGCTACGATTAGTATGAGCATAATGATTTTAAATGTTAATCATCTTCATAAAGTAGTGGATCGTATCAAACAAATTCCAGATGTCTATTCTGTTCGAAGAATAATGAACTAAGGAGTAATGATATGCGTGTCGTATTGCAAAGGTCAAAAGAAGCAAAGGTAGAAGTAGATGGAAAAGAAGTTGGATCAATAGAGAAAGGCTTTGTTCTTCTAGTTGGCATTACACATAGCGATGTGCTAGAGGATGCGAAATATCTTGCAGATAAAATTGCCCATCTTCGCGTATTTGAGGATGAAAACGAGAAGATGAATGAAAGTATTTTGGATAGACAAGGCTCAATTCTTTCGATTTCTCAGTTCACCCTTTATGGAGATACTCGTAAAGGGAGAAGGCCCAATTTTATGAATGCAGCAAAACCAGAACAGGCAGAAGAGCTATATGACCAATTTAATATGCTTTTACGTAATCACGGCCTAACCGTCGAAACAGGCATATTTGGTGCCATGATGGATGTACATCTAGTCAATGATGGACCTGTCACACTGATATTGGATAGTAAATAATCCTACTACTAAATAGAAAGTAAAAAAAGAACTTTCAAAGAATTTGATCCTTTGAAAGTTCTTTTTTGCTTAGGTTAAGTTTTTTCATTTTCATAACTTAATAACTAAAATAATTCTCCAAACCATGATAAATTGCCGTAGAAATGGTTTCTTGATATTTGCTAGAAAGCATAGTTTGTTCCTCAGCAGGATTACTTAAATAGCCTAATTCTAATAGAGATGCTGCTTGTCTATTTTGCTTTAGAACAACATACTCATTTTTTCTAACACCTCTGTCCTTTCGATTTGTTGCCTCAATAATACTTTTATGTAAGCTAGTAGCAAGTTTTTTCTGATTAGATGTATAGTAATAGCTAGTGACACCATTAACAGAGCTATCATTAATACTATCATAATGAAGGCTGATAAAAGCATCGGCATGATAGAAATGACTAATATCCACCCTGCTTTGCAGTGATATAAATATATCATCTTTTCTGGTAAGGATTACGTTTGCGCCAGAAGCCTCTAGTTTATTGGCAAGCAATTTAGCTGTACGAAGATTTAAATCCTTTTCTAATGTACCTATTACCCCAATTGTGCCGCTATCTTTTCCTCCATGACCAGGGTCTAAAACAATGGTCTTTCCTTTTAAATCAGTAGAATCTCCTTCATTAGCATCTTCGCTTTCTGTTGCGATGTCTTCTACAATCCATTCTGCAATATATCCGAATTCACCGTTTGAAAGCTTAATTTTATACCAATCATCCAGTACTTCTACGGTTTGAAAGGTTGCACCGCTATCTGCAATAAGTAAAACCTTTGAATTTACGGTTGCATCACTTCTAATATTTGTTCTGTCATAAAGAAGCTTAATCGTTTTATCTGTTTTTTGTCCTTTTCTGCTTTCGATATCACCACTTTCTAACAGGTCTTTATGTACCCAGCCAATATTACCAGAGTACTGAATTTTTGCCCATTCCGTTTCTTCTTCTATAATGGTAATTACAGTGTCTATACTGATTTTGCCAATGATATCAGCGTTTGTAGATGGATTACTGCGAAGATTAACTTGATCCTTTATAACAGTCGCTGATTGCAGATTAGAATCTTCCTTTTCCTCTATTGTACTTGATTGGCTTTGGGAATTTCCAAGTTGAAGGTAATCATTATGTACCCAGCCAGATCCTAAACTTGTTTTGATTTGATACCAATCTCCACTAGTGGAAAGAACAGTAACCTCAAGCCCTTTTCCTAAAGTTGTAATGACTTGATAATTCGTACCAGGTCCTTTTCGTAAGCGGAGACCATTTTCTGTGATGGTCGCTTTCGTTGAAATAGAAGTGGACTGTTCCGTTTCTATTGTTTCATTATCAGTGTTCTGACCATTTTTTGTTACTAAATAAGCAGCAATCCATCCAGTAGAACTAGAAGTATATTGAATTTCTATCCAATCCTTTTCTTCTTTTAATAAGGGATACGCTTTTCCTATCTCCATTTTTCCAATTACGGTTTGATCAAGCCCGGGATTTTCTCTAACATTTACCACCGTATTCGCTTGAACGGTTAATTGATTTTCTGCTGATACAAGTTGATGTGTAGGAATGAAGAAGATGCTGACTAAAAGGAATAGCATCCATTTCATATTCTTCAAGCAAGCTGCACTCCTTCCATAAATCGTCTAATGATGACTAGAATAAATTTGCACTTAAATAGGATTCTTCATTTAGAATATAGATTCCTTTAAGATATTCTTCTTTTTTCTAATCAAATTTAGACAAGAAACTTATTTTTGATGATATTTTTTAGCTACTCATGGTAATACTATAAAAAAATAACAGAAAAAAGGGTGAAATGCATGAGATTTGGCGAAAAAAGTTTATCAGTTAGTGAAATTGATTCCAAATTACTAGGTGTAGATTTTCACGATTTCATAAAAAGAGAAGGAAATTCTTCTAATGCGGTTGAACTTGCATCTGAATTTGGTCTTTCATTAGGAGAAGTAAAAAAACTAAAGAAACAATTAGGGAAATTATAAACTGTAGGAAAATCATGTTTGTACCCTATTGACAATATAATCGTTCCTATTTATTATTAATGAGATAATAATAAATAATCTAGTAAAGCCATTGATCGAGAAAAGTATCTATGAAACACATGAACAGAGAGGAAATGTCCATTAGGCTGCAAGCATTTCTACATGATGCCATAGAGAAAGAACACTCAGGGAGGCTTTCTTCTGAAAATATTTTGCTTCATAAGTAGGTAGAAACGTGAGCAGGCGTTAACTGCAAAGTGGAAGATTTAAGAAAATCTTCAATTAGGGTGGTACCACGGGAAAAATCTCGTCCCTTGTATTCAGATGGATGCAAGGGACGAGATTTTTTTATTTGAAATTATACGAATACAGCGCAGACATAGGCGCTTTTTAATAGCAGGGAGGATACATAAAATGCATATTAATATTCCAAGAGGAACCCAAGATATTTTGCCAGGTACTGTAGAAAAGTGGCAATATGTTGAAGAAAAAATTAAACAGCTTTGTGATCGATATCAATACAGTGAAATCCGTACTCCTATATTTGAACATACAGAGTTATTTTTACGAAGCGTTGGGGACACAACAGATATTGTTACAAAGGAAATGTATACGTTTGAGGATCGAGGAAAAAGAAGCCTAACATTAAGACCTGAAGGAACAGCAGCGGTTGTTCGTTCATTTGTTGAGAATAAAATGCATGGATATGCTTCCCAGCCAATTAAGCTCTTTTATTTAGGACAAATGTTCCGTTATGAAAGACCACAAGCTGGACGCTTTCGTCAATTTGTTCAATTTGGTGTGGAGGCAATTGGAAGTAAAGATCCTGCAATTGACGCAGAAGTTATAGCACTTGCTTTTTCCGTTTATCAAACAATGGGGTTATCGAAGCTAAAAGTTGTTGTTAACAGCTTAGGTGATAAAGAAAGCAGACAAGCTCATCGTGAAGCATTAATGGCCCACTTTGAACCGAGCATTGGGGAATTCTGTCATGATTGTCAAACAAGATTAGAAAAAAACCCAATGAGAATCTTAGATTGCAAAAAGGATCATAACCATCCGTTAATGCAATCTGCTCCTTCGATATTAGATTATTTAAATGAAGAATCAAAGGCATATTTTGAAAAAGTGCAAAAATATTTAGCAGCTTTAAATATTCCTTTTGTAGTAGATTCAAACCTTGTAAGAGGTCTAGATTATTACAACCATACTGCTTTTGAAATAATGAGTGAAGCAGAAGGATTCGGGGCAATTACTACGCTATGTGGTGGCGGCAGATACAATGGCTTAACACAAGAGATAGGCGGTCCAGAAGCTCCTGGTATTGGCTTTGCAATGAGCTTAGAAAGACTACTTGCAGCCCTTGAAGCTGAAAAAATTGAATTACCTATCGAAAAGAAAGTGGATTGCTATTTAGTTTCATTAGGTGAAGAAGCAAAGGATTACACGGTAGGATTAGTAAATGAGCTTAGACAAGCTGGCTTCTCTGCTGAAAGAGATTATCTTGACAGGAAAGTAAAAGCTCAATTTAAAGCTGCTGATCGTCTCCACGCTAAATATGTAGCTGTTTTAGGAGAAAATGAACTACAAAACAACAAAATTAACCTAAAGCAATTAGAAACAGGAAAACAAAAGGAAATAGATTTAACGGAACTTGTAAATGCATTAAAGGATTTTGAAGCATTTTAGGCATATCTTAGGGCTGTTTTCAATGGAAAACAGTTAAAAATAAAGCATATGAATGACTCAGTAGGAACATAAAAAAGGGCATATACAATTGTTGACAATAGGGAGGATACTTCATGTTTGGAAGAACATATTTTTGTGGAGAAGTTACAGAAAAATCGATTGGTGAAAGTATTGTTTTAAAGGGTTGGGTACAAAAAAGACGAGACCTTGGCGGACTAATATTTATTGATTTACGTGATCGTACTGGTATAGTACAGGTAGTGTTTAATCCAGAAATTAATAAAGCTGCAATCGAAATCGCTGATAAGGTAAGAAATGAATTTGTTCTTGATATAAAAGGTAAAGTAGTTGCACGTCAAGAAGGTACAGTCAATGAAAACATTCAAACAGGAAAAATCGAAATAATTGCAGATGAAATTAAAATCATAAATGAAGCGAAAACTCCTCCTTTTGTTATTTCTGATCAAACAGATGTTGCAGAAGATGTACGCTTAAAATATCGTTATTTAGATGTTAGAAGACCTGTTATGTTTGAAACATTAAAAATGCGTCATCAAGTAACAAAAGTGATGAGAGATTATCTTGATAGTGAAGGATTTTTAGATATCGAAACACCAATTTTAACGAAAAGCACGCCTGAAGGGGCAAGGGATTATTTAGTACCAAGCCGTGTGCATCCTGGTGAATTTTACGCACTACCTCAGTCACCGCAAATTTTCAAGCAATTATTAATGGTTGGTGGCGTAGAGAGATACTATCAAATCGCTCGTTGTTTCCGCGATGAAGACCTTCGTGCAGATCGACAACCGGAATTTACACAGCTTGATATCGAAACAAGCTTTATGAGTCAAGAGGACATCATGAGCATGATGGAAACAATGATGGCAAAAATCATGAAAGAAGTAAAAGGAATGGACGTTACTTTACCAATGCCAAGAATGCCATATGATGAAGCAATGAGTAGATATGGATCAGACAAACCAGATACTCGTTTCGAAATGGAATTAGTAGATCTTTCTGAAATTGTAAAAGACTCAAGCTTTAAGGTTTTTGCTTCAGCAGTTGAAACAGGTGGCCAAGTAAAGGCAATTAATGTAAAAAATGCTGGCGGTAAGTATTCTCGTAAAGATATTGATGCATTAACAGAGTTTGTAAAAGTATATGGAGCAAAAGGGCTTGCTTGGTTAAAAGCAGAAGAAGATGGCTTAAAAGGACCTATTTCTAAATTTATTTCCGAAACAGAGCAAAAAGGATTAGAGCAAGCTTTATCAATAGAAGCTGGTGACCTATTATTATTCGTTGCTGATAAAAAGAACGTTGTTGCCGATGCATTAGGAGCGTTACGTTTAAAATTAGCGAAAGAGCTAGATTTAATTGATCAGAGCAAGTTTAACTTCCTTTGGGTTACAGATTGGCCGTTATTTGAATATGACGAAGAAGAAGGCCGTTTTTATGCAGCACATCATCCATTTACAATGCCCCAAAGAACTGATTTAGAATTGCTGGAGACGAATCCTAAAGCGGTGAAAGCACAAGCATATGATATTGTGCTGAATGGCTATGAGCTTGGGGGAGGCTCCTTGCGTATTTTTGAAAAAGACATTCAAGAGAAAATGTTTAGCTTATTAGGATTTACGAAGGAAGAGGCGTATGCACAATTCGGTTTCTTGTTAGAAGCTTTTGAATATGGCACACCACCACATGGCGGAATTGCAATCGGATTAGATCGCTTAATTATGTTGTTATCTGGTCGCACCAATCTTCGTGATACAATTGCATTCCCTAAAACAGCGAGTGCGAGCTGTCTCATGACAAATGCTCCAAGTGAAGTAAGTGAAAATCAATTAACTGATTTACATTTACAGTTAAAACTAGATAAATAATCGGAAGAAAGATACTGAGACAAAAGTATTCCAAATATAAACCCAAACAATTATGCGAAGATAATACTTCATATAATTGTTTGGGTTTTTTATGAATGTTGAAAAAGACGGTTGTGGTAATCAACGGCAGACTGAATGATATATTTAGTTCCATTCCTGTTTTAAGAAAACGCTCATTATTAACAGCTATCATAAAAGGAGAGTAATAAAATTTAATTCTTATCGGGAAACAAGGAAAGGGTAGTGGTAGCTGATAAAAATTTATGATATATTTCATAAGTAATAATTTATTCTTTCTGAATGAAAGTTCCTGATAAGGGAATATGTAATCATAATTAGCTTATAGGAAAAATTAAATGGAGTTGAAAACAAATGTTGCACCAATTTTCGAGAAATGAGTTAGCTATTGGTAAAGAAGGGCTAGAGACGATGAAAAACAGCACTGTGGCTGTTCTAGGAATCGGTGGCGTAGGTTCATTTGCTGCAGAAGCGTTAGCTCGTTCAGGCGTAGGAAGATTAATCTTAATTGATAAAGATGATGTAGATATTACGAATGTCAACAGACAGGTAATTGCATTATTATCCACTGTTGGTCGTCCTAAAGTAGATATTATGAAAGAACGTATCGCAGATATTAACCCAGACTGTGAAGTAATTGCGTTGAAAATGTTCTATACAGAAGAAACGTATGAAGAAATTTTTGCATATGGCTTAGATTTTGTAATGGATGCTTCCGATACAATCTCTTATAAAATACATTTAATGAAAGAATGTTTACAAAGAAATATCCCAATTATTTCAAGTATGGGAGCTGCAAATAAAATGGATCCAACTCGTTTCCAAATTGCAGATATCAGTAAAACACATACAGATCCAATTGCAAAAGTTATTCGTACAAGACTTCGTAAAGAAGGAATTAGAAAAGGGATTAATGTTGTATTCTCTGATGAAAGTCCAATAGTCATTCGCGAAGATGTTCGTAAAGTGGTCGGAAAAGATAATGCGCCAATTCGAAAGGCGAAAATGCCACCTTCATCAAATGCGTTTGTTCCTTCTGTAGCTGGGTTAATAATGGCGAGTCATGTTGTTAAAGAGCTATTAACGGATATAAAAATTACACGTGTTAAGGATGAAAAATAAGCTTTTATTTTGGCCATTCTTTAAATAATAGTTAAAATTAAAAAAGGATGATCTCATAAACAATAGAGGTCATCCTTTTTGTTTTAATAGAGAAACTATCCATTAGCAATGAACATAACCTATTGTATCAGTGTGAACCAAATAGTAAACTAAGACAATGAGTTACATTCCAGGTTTTCTTTAATAAGGCTAATAAAAAATAGATAGTTGAGTGATGAAGGAAATATAAAATAACGAAAGGTAGGTAGTGATATTGTCTTCCGTTGTAGAACTAAAAAATGTTTCTAAAGTAATAAAGGGTAGAAAAATAATTGATTCTTTAAGTTTCCAAGTAGAAGCGGGAGAAGTATTTGGCTTTCTTGGTCCAAATGGTGCAGGTAAAACGACAACAATACGTATGATTGTTGGATTAATAAATATGAGTGATGGAGATATTTATATTTGTAACGAGAGTGTCCGTGATCAATTTGAGAAAGCAATAAAGCATGTAGGAGCAATTGTAGAGAATCCAGAGATGTATAAATTTTTAAGTGGATATGAGAATCTCATACATTATGCAAGAATGATGAAGGGGATATCTAAAGAGAAAATAATGGAAACTGTTGAATTAGTTGGATTAACAGATCGAATCCATGACAAAGTGCGTACATATTCACTCGGAATGAGACAACGATTAGGTCTTGCTCAAAGCCTCTTACATGATCCGAAGGTATTGATTTTAGATGAACCAACAAATGGTTTAGACCCAGCCGGGATACGAGAAATTAGGGATCATTTAAGAATGCTAGCAAGAGAAAGAAATATGGCAGTAATTGTTTCAAGCCACTTATTATCTGAAATGGAAATGATGTGTGACCGAATTGGCATAATTCAAGATGGGCGACTAGTTGATGTACAATTAGTCAAGGACTTTGTTGCCGTTGAGCAAGTGTTTGAAATAGAGCTAAATCCTATTGATGAAGCGATAAATCACTTACAAGAAATTTTACCTGATGTGCTATGTATTAAAAGGGGACAAGGAATTCTAATTACTGTAACGAAGGAAAAAATACCAGAAATAATTAAAACCCTTGTCATACACAATATTGATATTTTTGGAATAAGAGAAGTTTCAAAAACATTAGAGGATCGATTCTTGGAATTGACTAATCAAAAGGAGGGAGAATAATTTTGATTCAGTTAATAAGGAATGAATGGATGAAAATTTGGAAACGTCCAGCAACACTAGTGATGATTGGTATCTTATTACTTGCTGTTCTACTATTTGGAGCATTTAATAAATATCAATCTAGTGGATTTTCTGTTCCAGATAATGAAAACTGGAAGCATGGTCTTGAATTGGAAAATAAACGCTATCAAGAAATGCTTGAGGATGAACATCTTCCAACAGAAATGAGAGAATATTATACAAAGGAAATGACGATAAATGAGTATCGAATAAAGCATGATTATAGTACAAATGTAGAGTATTCTGCATGGGATTTTGTTTCTGATTGTATCCAGTTAATTAGTATCTCCGGTTTATTTACGATTATTATAGCTGCTGGAATAGTCGCAAATGAGTTTAATTGGGGGACAGTAAAGCTTCTGCTTATCCGACCTTTGAAGAGAACGAAGATATTACTATCCAAATATTTAACGGTATTGCTATTCGGTTTGTTATCCATACTTGTCGTGTTTGCCTTTTCGTTTATTCTAGGAGCTATTTTATTTGGTCTTCCAGATGATGCATATCCGTATTTACATTACTCTAATGGGATAGTGAAAGAACAAAGCATGCTCCTTCATTTAATTAGTTTTTATGGGCTAAATTCAATTAGTCTCCTTATGCTTACTACGATGGCGTTTATGATATCGTCAGTTTTCCGGAACAGTTCTCTTGCAATCGGTATTTCCATTTTCTTAATGTTTATGGGGAGTACAGTAACCGTTTTGTTAGCCAAATGGTTTGATTGGGCTAAATTTTTATTATTTGCTAATACAGATTTGACACAGTATTTTGAAGGAACACCATTGATAAGCGGTATGACGTTGACTTTCTCCATTATTATGCTATCCGTTTACTTTATTGTGTTCATTGGTTTAGCCTTTTGGGTATTTAAGAAGAGAGATGTGGCATCATAATTTTTTGAATGAAGGTTCTTTTGACTTTCATTCTTTTTTCTTCTGTTCTTCTTTTACGATATAATAAATGAAAGAAGTTAAACAAGAAGGTGTATAAATGAACGGGGAACCACTTGCATATCGAATGCGCCCTACTAATCTTGATGAAGTAGTTGGTCAAAAAGAAATTATTGGTAAAACAACAAGTGTATATAAAATGATTAAAAATGGACATGTTCCATCTATGCTTCTATATGGTGAACCTGGAATTGGCAAAACCTCGATTGCCTTTGCCATTGCTGGTACAACAAAGCTTCCCTTTATTGCACTAAATGCGACTACATCAGGAAAAAAAGATGTAGAAGCTGTAGTGGATGAAGCAAGATTGACAGGTAAAGTCATTCTTTTTTTAGATGAAATTCATCGTTTTAATAAAGCCCAGCAGGATTATTTATTACCTCATGTAGAAAGAGGGGATATTGTTCTAATAGGTGCAACAACAGAAAATCCCTATCATGATGTGAACCCTGCGATCAGAAGCAGATGTGGACAAATTAAACAGTTAAAAAGATTAACAGATAGCGATATAGAAGAATTATTGCATCGAGCTTTAAAAGAAGAAAGAGGGCTAGGAAATCTTTCCATTCAAATTAGTGGGGAGCAAATTAAGCGAATATCAAAAGGTACAAATGGGGATGCAAGAAAATCATTAACTCTTCTAGAGTCTATTGTCTATTCATCAGATAAAGAGGACGGCATTTTTACTATCAAGGATGAAACAATTGACCAAATGATAGAAAAGGTTGGCGTTTTTGGCGATAAAAAAGGTTCGCATTTCTATAACCTTTTATCTAGTCTTCAAAAAAGCATCCGTGGTAGTGATGTCGACGCAGCCCTTTACTATCTGGCCCATTTACTTGAAACAGGAGATTTGGTGGCAGTAAATAGAAGATTACTCGTAATTGCCTATGAAGATATTGGCCTTGCGAAAACATCTGTCGGGAATAATGTATTAGCGGCTGTAACAGCGAGTGAAAGATTAGGGCTTCCAGAAGCGCGAATTCCTCTATCTGTAGCAGTGGTTGAGATGTGTTTATCTTCTAAATCCAACGCTGCCTATAAAGCATTAGATGCAGCAATAGCAGATGTCCGCAGTGGCAGAGTTGGAGATATTCCCATGCATTTAAGAGATGGACATTATGAAGGAAGCAAAAAGCTAGGACATGTTGGCTATATTTACCCACATGACCATCCCATTGGAACATTTGGTGGTTGGGTCGATCAAGAATATTTACCAGAGAAGCTCAAAGGAACACAGTATTATCATCCAACAGAAGCAGGAGAAGAGAAGAAACTTGGCGCAATTTATGAAAAATTAGCTGGTTTTAAAAAAGGATAGATAAGATTTTCTATCCTTTTTTGACGTGTCTGAAATGTTAACGTCCTTTTTACTAGAAAAAATTTCGAAAATCGAATGAAAAAGTGTACACAAAATTCAAATAACTATTAAAATAGAAGAAAGAGAATAGAAGAGAAGGACGTGAAAAGGTGAAAATCGATAAAATAGAAGTTCAACATGTAAAAATGCCATTGGTGAGTCCCTTTGAGACAAGCTTTGGGAAACTCTTAGAGAAGGACTTTCTCATTATAAAAATATTTAGTGGCGAGCACATTGGGTATGGGGAGTCTGTTGCTTTGCCAGATCCAACCTATAGTGAAGAAACAACAGGAACTGTTTCCTATATGCTAGATGCATTTCTAATTCCACTATTGTTAAAAGAGGAAATTAATCATCCAGATGATGTTACTAAAAGATTTGCGCCTATTAGACGAAATAATATGGCAAAAGCAGCATTAGAAGGAGCTGTGTGGGATTTATATAGTAAGAAAAAGGGGATTTCTCTTTCAAAAGCACTGGGTGGAGTAAGCTCATCCATTGCTGTAGGAGTAAGTATAGGTATCGAAGAGACGACAGACAAGCTCCTATCAAAAGTGGATCGATTCCTATCGGAAGGCTATAAAAAGATCAAAGTAAAAATTAAGCCAGGATATGACTTAGAGCCATTGACTAAAATTCGGGAAACCTTTGGCTACGATATTCCTTTAATGGCTGATGCTAACTCTGCATATACGCTAGCAGATATTGAGCGACTGAAAGAAATGGATCCACTTAAATTAATGATGATTGAACAGCCGTTAGCCCATGATGATATTATTGATCATTCGATATTACAGAGTGAGCTTGCAACCCCTATATGTTTAGATGAAAGTATTCATTCGGTAGAAGATGCACGCAAAGCGATTGAACTAGGAAGCTGTAGAATTATTAACATTAAAATTGGTCGCGTTGGGGGACTGACAGAAGCCAAAAAAATACATGATTTATGTGAAAAACATAGCATTCCAGTTTGGTGTGGAGGGATGCTGGAAGGTGGAATTGGAAGAGCCCACAATATTGCCATTACAACCCTACCTTCTTTCACAATCGCTGGAGACACATCTGCATCTAATCGATATTGGAAAGAAGATATTATTCTTCCAGAGGTTACTTTGTCTAGGCCAGGAGAGATTGATGTTCCGACTGGTGATGGTATTGGTTTTAAGTTGAATAAGGAAGTCATTAATAAATACTTGTTAACTACGAAAGTTTATGAAAGTAAAACCGTATGAGAGATTGGGAGGGAAATGATGGATGCATCCCTATATAATAAGAGAGGTCACCGATAAAAAAGGCATACAAAAGGTCGTAGAATTTCAAGATGACGTTTGGAACAAAAAGAATACAACGCCTTATCCATTTTTAGTCGCTTCTCTTCATAACGGCGGAATCATCATTGGAGTGTTTTTGAAGGAAGAATTAGTTGGCTTTTGTTATGGGTTTCCTGGATTTTATCAAAATGAAGCCTATCTAGTGTCACATATGATGGCTGTTAAGCAACAAATTCGAGATGGTGGATTAGGCTATAAGATGAAAGTAAAGCAAAAAGAACTTGCATTAAGACAGGGATACAAAAAAATCATATGGACTTTTGATCCATTAGAATCAAGGAATGCCTATCTTAATATTGCAAAACTTGGCGGGATAGTAAAAACCTATTATCCTAATCATTACGGAATAATGAATGATGAATTAAATGGTGGCTTACCTTCTGACAGATTTGTATTAGAATGGGATCTTAAAAACAGTTCTGTTGATTATGTTCCACTAGAAGAGCAAATTCAATCTTGTGTTTCATGGAAGATGGTTGAAGATATACCTAGCCCCTCCTCGTTAGAAACAATTTCTGAACAAGTTGATTATTATAAGATTCCTGTTCCAAACAATATACATATGATAAAAGAAAAAAACTTTATGATAGCAGAAAAGTGGCGTTTCATACTAAGAGATGCATTTATGCTTCTGTTTAAAAAGGGGTATAAGGTGAAATCATTTCAAACAACAAATAAGTTAGTGAACTATTATATTGTTAGCTCTGTTTAACAAAAAACCTTTCCTTATTAAGGAATCAATAATAATTGTGTAGTGGAATAACAATAGGAGGGTGAAAATGCGGGAAGAAATAGACCATTGGGTAGACCAACAAAGAGAGAATATATTGGGAATGTATCACTATCTTCATGAAAATGCTGAAATAAGTTGGGAAGAAATAGAAACCACAAAATTTATAAAGGGTGAATTAGAGAAGCTATCGATTCCTTATGAAATATTTGATGATCAGACAGGAATAGTAGGTTCATTTGGGGATGGAAAAGGACCTGTCATAGGTCTTCGCGCAGATATGGATGCTTTATGGCAGCAAGTGAACGGAGAATGGAAAGCAAATCATTCTTGTGGTCATGATGCACACACGACTATTTTAATTTTTACATTAAAATGTTTAAAGGCATTAGGCGTGGAACCAACAGCTAGCATTAAATGCTTTTTTCAGCCAGCAGAAGAGACTGGTGGTGGCGCGATTTCTTTTATCAATAAAGGACTTTTAGAAGATGTAGATTATTTATTAGGGCTACATGTACGACCAATTCAGGAAATGAGATTTGGCGAATGCTCTCCAGCTATTTATCATGGAGCAGCAGCAAGCATTAAAGGGAAAATTTATGGAATGCAGGCACATGCAGCAAGACCTCATTTAGGAGTAAATGTGATTGATAGCCTAACAGCAATTAATTTAGCTATTCGTTCCATCCCGTTAAATCCGGTTATTCCGGCATCGGCAAAATTAACATTTGCTCAAGCGGGAGGAAAGAATTTTAATATTATTCCAGATTATGCGGAGTTTGGACTAGATGTTCGAGCACAAACAAATGAGGCAATGGAGGAACTTATTGCTAAACTAGAAAGCCAAATAAGATTAGCTGGAGAAGTAAATGGTGCAAAAATAGAATTAGAATTATTATCAGAAATGCCTGCAGCAATTCCTAATAAATGGATGGAAGGGATAGTAGCTAAGAGCATTAAAGAGATCCTTGGCGAGAAAGGGTTAGTTAAACCACCGGTGACACCTGGTGGGGAAGATTTTCATTATTATTCGAAAGCAAATAGCCACCTTCAAACAACAATGATTGGCTTAGGAACTGATTTAGAGCCAGGTCTCCATCATCCAGACATGCATTTTCAGTTAAATAGCTTGCTTCATGGAATAAAAATTATGGTTTTATCAGCAATTAGGATAATGGAAGAAAAACAATAACCATTAAGAATTTCTTCTTTTTCAGAGAAGAAATTCTTTCTTTTTCCATGGATGAGTAGATGCCATAACTAAAAATAATAGTAAAGCAGGTTAAATAGAAATACAATAATCCGCTGATTAGATCGAAACGGAAAAAATATGATACCCTATTGAATAGATAGGAAATAAAATAATTATACTGGGTATTGAACGGAGACTAGGTTTTCTTCTCAACAATTCATTAGTAAATATGCTATAATGCTTAATGGTAATTAGACAGATAGAAACACATAGTATAGGAAAAGTAAAAGGGGCAGCAAATGAAATCTTTAATAAGCCAGGATAAACCAGTTGAAAGACTAATCATTTTTATTTTAGGGCTTTTGATTATGTCATTAGGTATTGTTTTAGTTATTACAGCAAATTTAGGATCAGCCCCTTGGGACATTTTAAATATTGGATTGCATATTCAATTTGGCTTAACTATTGGTAGCTGGGCAATTATAGTCGGATTTTTTATATTATTAATTGCAGCCATTCTTTCTAAAAAGTTCCCGCCATTTGGAGCACTATTAAATATGGTGCTAGTAGGAATATTTATTGATTTCTTTTTGCTTCTTCCTATTATGATTACTCCATCGGCACTATTTAACAGATGGATTATGTTTTTAATAGGCTTAATCATAATGGGATATGGAATGGGAATCTATATCTCTGCAAAACTTGGGGCAGGCCCAAGAGATAGTTTAATGATTGTCTTGTCTGAAAAATTTGGTGGAAGCATTGCGAAGACTAGATTATTTATGGAAGCCATGGTTTTAATAATAGGATGGAGCTTAGGTGGACCGGTTTCATGGGGAACCATTATTTATGCTATCTTAATAGGGAGAATTGCCGGGTGGAGTATTCCACAGTGTACAAAATGGACGGCCTATATATTGAATCAAAACGTGAGAACAGGGAAAAACATTCAACAACCGAAAATGGAGCGGGAGGCAAAATAATGAAGATATCGACTAAAGGAAGATATGGATTAACGATTATGATGGAATTAGCAAAGAAACATGGAGAAGGACCGATTTCTTTAAAGTCCATTGCACAAGCAAATAATCTTTCGGAACATTATTTGGAGCAATTAGTTGCACCATTGCGTAACGCAGGATACGTACGCAGTATTCGGGGAGCTTATGGCGGCTATGTTTTAGGAGATGATCCAAATAAAATAACAGCTGGAGATATTATCCGCATATTAGAAGGACCTATTAGCCCAGTAGAAGGAATTGAAGATGAGGAACCAGCCAAAAAAGCATTATGGATGAAAATCAGAGATGCGGTAAAGGATGTGCTGGATTCTACAACAATTGAAGACCTCGCTAATCACAAAGAAGATGGTAGTACGGATGGTTATATGTTTTATATATAAAAATTTTTTGAAATTATTTTATTTCGATAGTATTTGAAACGTATGGCACGGACTGGTTTTTACATGAACCTGTAAAAACAACAAAATATGTGTAAATAGTGATTACAAAAGATAACTAACTAAATGAAGGTGAATAACTTGGAACATATTTATGTGGATCATGCGGCGACTTCGCCCATGCATCCAAAAGTAATTGACAGAATGTATGAAATCATGAAAGACCAATTTGGAAATCCCTCTAGTATTCACTCTTATGGAAGACAGGCGCGAAATATTTTAGATAATGCAAGAGCAGTAATTGCTTCTAGCATTGGTGCACATGAAAATGAAATTATTTTCACAAGTGGTGGCACAGAGGCTGATAATTACGCAATCTTTGGAATTGCAGAGAGCAAAGAAGCTACAGGAAAACATATTATTACGACAGAAATCGAGCATCACGCTGTATTGCATGCCTGCCAGGAATTAGAGAAAAAAGGCTATGAAATTACTTATCTTCCTGTAAACGAAAATGGAGTAATTGATTTAAATGAATTTCAAACGGCATTAAGAGAAGATACCATTCTTGTTACTATTATGTATGGCAATAATGAAGTAGGCTCCATTCAGCCAATTAAGGAAATTGGTTTAATGTTAAAAGATCATCCAGCTGTATTTCATACAGATGCTGTACAAGCCTATAGTTTAGAAGAAATTGATGTGAAAGAACAGCATATCGATCTTTTATCTGTATCTTCTCATAAGATTAACGGACCTAAAGGAATAGGGTTTTTATATGTAAGAAACGGTATAAAGCTTAATCCCCAACTATTTGGTGGAGAGCAAGAGAAAAAAAGAAGAGCTGGGACAGAAAATGTACCTTCTGTAGCTGGATTTCAGCTTGCGGTAGAAATTGCTGAACAGGATAGAGTACAGAAGAGAGAGCAATATAAAAAATATAAGGAAATGCTGATTGAAATCTTAAAGGAAAATAATATTTCGTTTGAGCAAAACGGATTAGTTGATAATACCCTACCACATGTTTTAAACTTAAGCTTTCCTGGTACAAATGTTGAAGCGATGTTAGTTAATCTAGACTTAGCTGGTGTTGCTGCCTCTAGTGGTTCAGCATGTACGGCTGGATCAATTGAACCATCCCATGTTTTAGTGAGTATGTTTGGAAAAGAATCGGAAAGAACAAAAAATTCGATTCGATTTAGCTTTGGTTTAAATAATACAGAACAACAAATAAAAAAGGTCGGTCATGAGTTAGTTAAAATCATTAACCGTCTGACAAAATAATAACCTTCCCTTCCATGAAAAGGGAAGGGCTGAAGGGGAAATAGAAATGGAAAAAGCACCAAAAGATACACGTGTTGTAGTAGGGATGTCCGGTGGAGTTGACTCGTCTGTTGCAGCACTTCTTTTAAAAGAACAAGGATATGATGTAATCGGAATTTTCATGAAAAACTGGGATGATACAGATGAATTTGGTGTCTGTACAGCTACAGAAGATTACGAAGATGTTATCCGCGTCTGCAATCAACTAGGAATTCCTTATTATGCAGTAAACTTTGAAAAACAATACTGGGATAAAGTATTTACTTATTTCCTAGAAGAGTATAAAGCAGGTAGAACGCCTAACCCTGATGTTATGTGTAATAAAGAAATTAAGTTTAAAGCTTTCTTAGAGCATGCGATGAGTCTTGGGGCAGATTATTTAGCAACAGGACATTACGCACAAGTGGTTAGAGAAGATGGACAAGTGCGCATGCTTAGAGGGAAAGATGATAATAAAGACCAAACGTATTTTTTAAATCAATTAACAGAAGAACAATTAAGCAAAGTAATGTTTCCTATTGGTGGAATGGAAAAATCAAAGGTTCGCGAACTTGCTGCTAAAGCAAATCTTGCAACTGCTACGAAAAAAGACAGTACAGGTATTTGCTTTATCGGAGAACGTAATTTTAAAGAATTCTTAAGTGGATATCTTCCTGCTCAAAAAGGGAATATGGAAACAATGGATGGAGAAATAGTTGGCCGCCATGATGGACTTATGTATTATACAATTGGGCAAAGACATGGTTTAGGCATTGGTGGAAGTGGAGATCCTTGGTTTGTAATCGGCAAGGATTTACAACGAAATGTCCTATATGTTGGACAAGGATTCCATCATGAATTACTTTATTCTGACAGCATTATTGCAACGAATGTTAGCTGGGTATCGAACGATAGAATTGGTACATCTTTTGAATGTACAGCTAAATTCCGTTACCGTCAGCCAGACAATAAAGTGACAGTTGAGGTTATCGATGAAAAAACGGTGAAAGTTATTTTCCATGAACCAATTCGTGCTGTAACTCCAGGACAAGCAGTCGTATTCTATCAAGGAGAAGAATGCTTAGGTGGTGGAACGATTGATAAAGTGTTCCGAGATAGTGAAAGATTAACATATGTTGGGTAATAATAGGTGTCGGGCTAATAATAGTTAGTCGGCAGTTTTTTTAGAAAAGCCAAAGGAAGCTAGCAATATCCACTGCTTTAAGGATATTTGCTAGTTTCTTTTGGCTATTGTTTAACCGAATTTTATTTAAAAATATGCTATACTACCAATAAGAAATGGAGTGTTTAAGATGGATAATAGTCAATTAGGAATACAATATATGCAAGAGGGAAAATGGGAGGAAGCAGCAAAGTTTTTTATGGACGAAATAGAGAAAAATCCCCAAAATGCTGTTTCTTATGTGAATTTTGGAAACGTCTTATCAGCTTTAGGAGATGACACAAGAGCATTGTCCTTTTATCAAAAGGCGATTGAAATAGATGATACTACTGCTGCAGCTTATTATAGTGCAGGCGCAGTTTACTATGAGAAAGAAGATTTGGAATCTGCTAAAACAATGTTTGAACAAGCACTAGCAAAGGGATTAGAAACAAGTGATAATTTCTTTATGCTAGGATTAACATATGTTGGTTTAGAAAAGGGGAAGCTTGCTATTCCTTATTTTCAACGTGCAGTTGAATTAAATAATCAAGATGCTGAGGCTTATTTCCAATTAGGTCTTTGCCTAGCACAAAGTGAATATATCGATGAGGCAATCACGCAATTTCAAGCTTGTATTTCATTAGATGCTACTCACGCTGATGCATACTATAATTTAGGGGTTGCATATGGTTTTAAAGAAGAGTCAGAGAAAGCAAAAGAAATGTTTGATAAGGCTCTAGAAATTCAGCCAGATCATCTTCTTGCTGGCTATGGTAAGCAAATAATAGAAGGAAAATAATTTTCGAAGTAAAAAGTGAAAGGGGGATGACAGTTGAACGAGCAAAATTCTTTGGATCTTTTTGAAAAAGAAAAAAAGTACATAAAGGGACGTCACCTTGTTACTATTTTTCATAATGAACAAAATCTCTATTCTGTTATAAGAATAAGAGTAGACGAAACCAATCATGATTACGATGATAAAGAAGCAGTTATTACAGGCTATTTGCCAAAGATGAATGAGGAAGAAACTTATACATTCTATGGTGATTTTAAAGAGCATCCAAGATTTGGGCTACAGCTGCAAGCAACTTCCTTTCGAAAAGAGATGCCACAAACAAAGCAAGGAATCATCGCATATTTATCCAGCAATCTATTTAAGGGGATTGGGGAAAAAACTGCTGAAAATATTGTGGAAACATTGGGAGAAGAAGCAATTTCTAAAATTATGAATCAGCCGTCCATTTTGGATACGGTGCCTAAACTTGCTTCAGATAAGGCAAAGGTATTATATGATACGCTAATGAAAAACGAGGGCTTAGAACAAGCAATGGTTTCGCTCAATCAATTTGGATTTGGTCCACAATTATCAATGAAAATTTATCAAGTATATAAAGAAAATACAATAGAAACTGTGCAGACCAATCCTTATAAATTGGTGGAAGATATAGAAGGGATAGGATTTGGTAAAGCGGATGATTTAGGGGCACAAATAGGGATTATAGGAAATCACCCTGACCGATTAAAAGCAGGGTGTTTATATATTTTAGAGTTAAGCAGTAATCAAGAGGGACATGTTTACCTTCATGCTGAACATTTGCTAGAAAAAGTGAAAACACTACTGGAAGAAAATCAAAAAGAGGAGATTGAATTTTCGCAAATAGCAGATCAAATTATCCAGTTGGAAGAAGAAGGGAAAATTATAGTCGAAAATAAGAAAATATATTTGCCTTCCTTATTTTTCTCAGAAAAAGGACTTGTAAGAAATATTAAGCGAGTAATGGAACAGTCGGAGTACAAAGACCAATTTCCAGAGTCGGAATTTCTTCTTGCATTAGGAAATTTGGAGGATCGTATTGGTGTCCAGTATGCCCCATCCCAACGAGAAGCCATTCAAACGGCGTTGATGTCTCCGATGCTTATATTAACAGGGGGTCCTGGTACAGGAAAAACGACAGTAATAAAAGGAATTGTTGAATTGTATGGAGAATTGCATGGCTGTTCTTTGGATCCGAAAGATTATAAAAATGATGAGCCTTATCCTTTTATTCTTGCTGCACCTACCGGTAGAGCAGCAAAGCGGATGGCAGAGTCTACAGGTTTACCGGCAGTTACCATTCATCGCTTATTAGGATGGAATGGTACAGGTACATTTGAGCGAGATGAGGATCATCCTCTTGAGGGAAAGATTCTCATTGTGGATGAAACGTCGATGGTTGATATATGGTTAGCTCATCAATTATTTAAAGCTTTACCAGAACATATTCAAGTGATAATAGTAGGGGATGAAGACCAGCTTCCATCCGTAGGGCCTGGACAAGTACTAAAGGATTTACTTGATTCAGCTTGCATCCCAACTGTTAAATTGAAAGATATCTATCGCCAAGCAGAAGGCTCTTCGATTATCGAACTAGCTCATGAAATGAAAAAGGGCCAGCTGCCAGCCAATTTACTTACACCACAGGGAGATCGCTCCTTTATAAAATGCTCTTCCAATCAAATTCCGCAAGCGATTGAAAAAATTGTCCTAAATGCCAAAAATAAAGGGTTTGCCCCTATGGATATACAAGTATTGGCTCCGATGTATAGAGGACCAGCGGGGATCGATCGATTGAATGCCATATTACAGGAGATATTAAATCCTAATCCTGATGGCACCAGGAAAGAGCTGAAATTTGGAGAGGTTACATACCGAATTGGTGATAAAGTACTTCAGCTTGTCAATCAACCAGAAAGCAATGTTTTTAATGGTGATATGGGGGAAATTGTATCGATTTTTTATGCGAAGGAAAATACAGAAAAACAAGATATGGTTATTGTCTCTTTTGATGGCATAGAAGCGACGTATACGAGACAGGATTTGAATCAAATAACGCTTGCTTACTGTTGTTCTGTCCATAAATCACAAGGAAGCGAGTTTCCAATCGTCATTATGCCAATAGTTAAAAGCTATTATCGGATGTTAAGACGAAATCTCATTTATACGGGCATCACAAGAAGTAAACAATTCTTAATTCTTTGCGGTGAAATAGAAGCGATGGAACTAGGCGTCAGCAGAAATGACGAATTAAATCGTCAAACGACCTTAAAAGAAAAAATCAAAGAAATGTTTGCAGATGTCTACAAACCAGATGATAAGGCAGAGCTGTCCACAGAGAATTCTTTTAATTTATTGTACGAAGGCAAAATCAATGAGATTGACCCAATGATCGGCATGGATAATATAACTCCATATGACTTTATGGAAGCATAATGCATAAAATGAAATTCCCTCTTTAGGGGATTTTTTTTTTGCCAAAGTTTGCCCTACATGTTTTTTAACTCGTAAGCGAAAAATAGTAATGTTATTCTTCTTCGAATATTCCAGAACGATTCTAAATTTCCATGAAATAATCGCCAACTCCTAAGAAATTCTGGTATAAATGGATGCTGTTTTGAGCATAATGGGAATGCTTACCTGGAAATTCCTGTGTTTCGGAATTTCATGAAACGAATATAATGAGGTGTTTTCCTATGCTCAAATGTCCAAATTGCCAGAGCAAAGATATTGGAAAAATTGGAATCAATCAATACTACTGCTGGAATTGCTTTATTGAATTATCGCTAACAAAAGGGATTATTCATACACATCAAGTTGAAGAAGATGGTAGTTTAAGTTCTTTAGACGATCTATTTGAAGAAGAAGAGCGTCGATTAAGCTAGGTTCTTCTCAAATTTAGGATTGGCGCTCTCTTCTATTAAAAGGGGTGCATAGTAAAATGGGTAAAGCGATAAACACAGCTCTAGCTATTGGTGCTGGAGTAGCAGCGATAAGCTATATGCAAAAAAATAATATGCTAAGTCAGAAGCAAGTAAAAAGAATGCAAAAAAAAGTAATGAAAATGTTCTAATGTATAGGAGGAAGACTGTAGAGTTGTTCGAAAATCTACAGTCTTTTTTATTGAACGGAAGGATATGGATTAGAAAGTGTATAAAAATTCCTTCTATCTCTCACAATAATTTAGGAGGGAGGCAAGGAAATGGACATAAGAATAAAATGGTATTACCGATTAGGATTTATATTATTGCTTTTTATTGTGTTATTTGTGTTCATAAAATTATCACCATTATGGTTACCCATTTTAAGTCTTATCACAAAAGTAATTACTCCTTTTATCATTGGAGCATTTATTACCTATTTATTGCATCCTATTGTAGAGATACTTCATAAAAAAGGTTTACATAGAGGATTATCTGTTGCACTTATCTATATGCTTTTTTTCGGTGGAATTGGATATGCCTTGTATAAAGGAATCCCCATTCTTATTCAGCAGCTGGAAGAACTGACAGAAAGTGCTCCCAAGCTTGCAGAACAATATAAAGATCTCATTGACTCAATTCAAGATAAAATGGAATCTTGGCCATTTAATATTCAGGAAAGAGTTGACCGAGGAATCAGCATATTTGAAACAAAGATGGAATCCCTTGTGAATAAGGTAATTAATGGGGCGATGGCAATGATCAATTATTCGATTGTCATTATGCTTATTCCATTTATCTCTTTTTACATGCTTAAAGATATTGATGCGGTAAGAAAAGCTTTTAATGGATTAATCCCCAAAAAATGGCGCAATAGTGCTCATGTCTTTTTGGAGGATGTCAACGAATCATTAGGTAGCTATATAAGAGGACAATTATTAGTTTGTACAATTATTGGTGTCATTTCCATGATACTATTTTGGTTTTTTCATATGAAGTTTGCACTAGTACTAGGAATCATTGTAGGAGTGACAAATGTTATTCCGTATTTTGGACCTATTATTGGTGCGATACCTGCTTTAATTGTAGCAAGTACTGTTTCGGTTAAAATGCTGATTATTGTGGTCATCATCATTATTATTCTGCAGTTTCTTGAAGGAAATATTTTATCCCCTTACATTGTGGGAAAAAGCACCCATATGCATCCACTATTTATTATGTTTGCTCTTCTTTTAGGGGAGGAAATAGGAGGATTGATTGGCATGATTGTTGCTGTTCCGCTATTATCGATAGCTAAAGTAGCAATTATCCATATGAGAAAACACTTTGGGAAAAAAGAGGCGGAAATAAAACGTATATAAATAGACCGATATTGACAATACTGCCTAATAATCAGTATAATTCGAATGAAGCATATATGGATAAAATGATGAAAGAAAAAAGTAGATTATAGACCACTTGTAAAGAGAGGAATTCCCTTTGGCTGAAAGGAGTTCTCAGTGAAGGATAATTGAAAGCTAGTTCTTGAATGCAGCTAATCCCTGCCGTGTTCCGCGTTAAGGACAATTGAGAGATGGATAATATATTTATAGTATCTTCGTATACTTTTATCCATAATCAGGGTGGTACCGCGAGCAATACTTTCGTCCCTGTCCAGGGATGGAAGTTTTTTTTATGCCGAAAAAAGGTTAAACTCTATATTTGCAAAAAAATACATACAGAGAAATAGGAGGAAATGTGATGAAGAATTTAACTGGTGCAGAAATCAGAAGTAAATTTTTGGAATTTTTCCAAAGCAAAGGACATGCAATTGAACCAAGCGCGTCTTTAGTTCCCCATGAAGATCCATCTTTATTATGGATTAATAGTGGAGTTGCTACATTGAAAAAATATTTTGATGGTCGGGTAATTCCAGAAAATCCAAGAATAACAAATGCACAAAAGTCTATCCGAACAAATGATATTGAAAACGTAGGGAAAACAGCTCGTCATCATACATTTTTTGAAATGCTAGGTAATTTTTCGATTGGTGATTATTTTAAAGAAGAAGCGATTGAATGGGCTTGGGAGTTTTTGACTGATGAGAAGTGGATTGGCTTTGACAAAGAAAAATTATCTGTAACCATTCATCCCGAAGATGAAGAAGCATATCTCTTATGGAGAGATAAGATTGGTGTACCAGAAAACCGAATTATTCGTTTAGAAGGGAATTTCTGGGATATTGGAGAAGGTCCAAGTGGTCCTAATACAGAAATTTTCTATGATCGTGGTCCTGAATATGGCGACGATATTAATGATCCAGAATTATATCCAGGTGGAGAGAATGACCGTTATCTAGAGGTTTGGAATCTTGTGTTCTCTGAATTTAACCATAATCCAGATGGTACTTATACTCCGCTTCCAAAGAAGAATATAGATACTGGCATGGGCTTGGAGCGTATGGCATCTGTTGTTCAAAATGTTCCTACAAACTTCGATACAGATTTATTTATGCCAATTATTCAAGCTACAGAACAATTGGCAAACGTTAAGTATGGAGAGAATGCTTCAAGTGATGAAGCATTTAAAGTAATCGCAGACCATATACGTACGGTTGCTTTTGCGATTGGAGACGGAGCACTTCCATCAAATGAAGGAAGAGGCTATGTTTTAAGAAGATTATTGCGTAGAGCAGTACGTTATGCAAAGAAAATTAACATTAATCGTCCATTTATGTTTGAATTAGTTCCAGTGGTTGCAGAAATCATGGTTGATTATTATCCAACTGTAAAGGAAAAAACACCGTTCATTCAAAAAGTAATGAAAAGTGAAGAAGAACGTTTCCATGAAACATTAAATGAAGGTCTTGCAATCCTTTCTGAAATAATGGAGAAAGCAAAGGAAAAGGGCGTAATAGCAGGAGAAGATATTTTCCGCTTATATGATACCTATGGTTTTCCAGTTGAACTAACAGAGGAATATGCGGAAGAACAAGGTCTTGGCATTGATCATGAAGGTTTTGAAAGGGAAATGGAAAGTCAGCGTGATCGTGCAAGAAAAGCTCGTCAAGAAGTAGACAGTATGCAAGTTCAAAGTGGTGTTCTAGGGAATATCAAGGTAGAAAGTCAATTTGTTGGCTACGATCAGTGGGAAACAGAAGCAAAAATAGTTGCCTTATTAAAGGATGGAGAAGAAGTGGAGTCAGCAGAAGCTGGTGACGAAATTCAATTTATTTTAGATAAGACTCCATTCTATGCTGAGAGCGGCGGACAAATTGCTGACAAGGGAAGTGTGAAATCAACACATGTAACCATACGGGTAGAAGATGTTCAAAAAGCACCTAATGGTCAAAACTTGCATAGAGGAACGATTGAATCAGGAGCCATTATGGTTAAAGATGAATTAAAGGCTACGGTAGATCGCCAAAATCGTTCCAAAATTGTTAAAAACCATACAGCTACTCATTTATTGCATCAGGCACTAAAGGATGTTTTAGGAACACATGTCAATCAAGCAGGTTCCCTTGTACAACCAGATCGTTTACGTTTTGATTTCTCTCATTTTGGACAAATTACAGCTGAGGAATTAGATGAAATAGAAAAAATCGTCAACGAAAAAATTTGGGAAAGTATCGCGGTGCAAATTGATTATAAAAATATTGATGAAGCAAAAGCGATGGGTGCGATGGCTCTATTTGGTGAAAAATATGGTAAAATCGTCCGTGTTGTTCAAGTGGGCTCATATAGCTTAGAACTATGTGGTGGCTGTCATGTAGACAATACTTCAGCAATCGGTTTATTTAAAATTGTAACAGAAGCAGGAATCGGTGCAGGAACTAGACGTATAGAAGCAGTAACTGGACAAGCAGCATATCAACAATTAACAGATCAAATTCATTTATTAAAAGATGCTGCAAATAAATTAAAAACAAGTCCAAAGGATGTTGCTACACGAATTGAAAGTCTTCTTACTGAAGTAAAGCAGTTACAACGTGAAAATGAATCGCTTGCTACAAAACTAAGTAATATAGAAGCAGGAAATCTTGTAGAAAAAGTAAAAATGGTCAATGGGGTGCCAGTGTTAGCAGCATCAATACCAAATGTTGATATGAATAATTTACGTACAATGGCAGATGAATTAAAACAAAAAATTGGCTCTGTTGTATTAGTTCTTGGAAGTGCTAATGAAGGAAAAGTAAATATCATCGCTGGTGTTACGAAAGATTTAATGGATAAAGGCTATCATGCAGGGAAGATTGTTAAAGAAGTGGCTTCTATTTGCGGCGGCGGCGGTGGCGGTCGTCCAGATATGGCTCAAGCAGGTGGGAAGGATTCATCTAAATTAAAGGATGCCCTAGATTTTGTAGAAGATTATGTGAAATCCGTTTGATATTAGGGACAAGTAGTGTAAAATGTAGATAACTCTTAACAGAAATTGTTCGAAAAGGAAATGGGGTGTTTCAAAATGAGCTCATTCGATAAAACAATGAGATTCAATTTTCCAGAAGAACCATATGAACATGATGTAAAAGAAGTACTTTATCAAGTATATGAAGCACTTCAAGAAAAAGGGTATAATCCGATTAATCAAATAGTTGGTTATCTGCTTTCCGGGGATCCTGCTTATATTCCCCGCCATATGGATGCGCGGAATATCATCAGAAAATTAGAGCGTGATGAAATCATTGAGGAACTTGTGAAGTTTTATTTAAAACAGCAACGAGAGGAATAAACATATGCGAGTAATGGGCTTGGATGTTGGCTCAAAAACAGTTGGAGTAGCTGTTAGTGATGCTTTAGGATGGACAGCACAAGGAATTGAAACGATTCAAATCGATGAAGAAAAAGAACGATTTGGTCTAGAACGCATTGGATCCTTGATTGTTGAGTATGATGTAGGTAAAATAGTGGTTGGACTTCCCAAAAATATGAATGGTAGTATAGGCTTTCGTGGTGAAGCTAGCCAATTGTACGGTAAGCTTTTAGAAGAGCGATTTGAATTGCCAGTTATTTTTTGGGATGAACGACTAACAACAATGGCTGCTGAGAGAATCCTTTTAGAAGCAGATGTTAGTAGGAAAAAACGCAAAAAAGTTATTGATAAAATGGCTGCATCCTTGATTTTGCAAGGGTATTTAGACAGCCAAAAATAATGAGGTGGAAATAATGGAACACGGTGAAACTAATACAATTACAGTTGTAGACGAGCAAGGTAATGAACAATTATGTGAGATTCTGTTTACATTTGAATCGGATGAATTCGGAAAATCATATGTATTATACTATCCTATGGGCGAAGGAGATGACGATGAAGAAATCGATATCCACGCATCTTCTTTCATTCCGAACGAGGAAACAGGAGACGGTGAGCTTTCTCCAATTGAAACAGAAGAAGAATGGGATCTTGTTGAAGAAATGCTAAACACATTCCTTGCAGAACAAGAAGAAGAATAATTTACGGTTAAAAAGAGTCCATTTAGGGCTCTTTTTTTGCTTTGTTCTAAATAAATTGTTACATTTTTGACTATCAGTCTATGTAAACAAATAGAGCGATCCTTCGATTTCAAATCAGCATAATAAACGCCATAGTATCGGAAAATATCTGATGTTAAGTTACTATCCAGCTATGTTTGCCTCCCATCGACAGGTAAATTTTGATAAAAGCTACAAATTTCTTTGCAAAATATAGTATAATAGGTCGAGATATGTAAAAAAGTTTGATTGGTGTGTGTCAAGGAGGGAAAAGGTTGACTAAAAATAAAGACGAAAAGAATGCTTCAAAGAGTAAGAAAGAGTTATTTTTAGCTAATTTAAATCAGAGACAACAAGAAGCGAAATTAGTAAGAAGAATAGTGGCGATCGTTGCCCTTATATTGATTATAATTGTAGCAGTTGTAGGGACTTCTGGTTATTTCTATATAAAATCAGCACTTCAGCCTGTTAGTTCTGACAGTGATAAAGAAATTATTATTGATATTCCAATTGGTTCTGGTGTAAGCACTATTTCTCAATTGCTGGAAGATAATGGACTCGTAAAAAATGCGAAGGTGTTTAAATATTATGTAAAGTTTAAAAATGAGTCGAATTTTATGGCAGGGGAGTATCACATGAATCCTTCCATGACGATTCAGGAAATCATTGAAAGCTTAAAAACAGGCAAGATTATGCAGGAGCCAGTTTTTACTATGACAATACCTGAAGGCAAACAGCTCAAGGAAATAGCTGCTATTATTGCAGAGAAAACAAATCAAAAAGAAGAAGAAATTTGGAAGCAATTAAACGATGAGACATTTATCAAGGGGTTAATGGCACAGTATCCTGATATTCTGACAACAGAAATTTGGGCGAAAAATATTAAGTATCCACTTGAGGGATATTTATTCCCCGCCACATATTCTTATTATGAAGAAAAACCAACACTAGAAACAATCATCTCTGTCATGCTTGATAAAACAGAAAGTGTCGTAAATGCATATGAAACGGAGATTGCAAGAGATGATTTAACTGTTCATCAATTCTTGACAATGTCCTCTTTAATAGAAGAAGAGGCTACAAAAAATGTGGATCGAAAAAAAATTGCAAGTGTCTTCTATAACCGGATTGAAGAAGGCATGCCTTTGCAAACAGATCCTACTGTCCTCTATGCGTTAGATGAACATAAGGATAGAGTGCTTTATGAAGACCTAGAGGTAGACTCTCCATATAATACCTATCAAAATGTAGGCTTACCGCCAGGCCCAATTGCGAATGCCGGAACGATTTCCATGGAAGCTGCATTACATCCGGATGAAACCGATTATTTATATTTTCTAGCTTCGAAAGATGGGAAAGTATACTTCTCTAAATCGCTTAATGAGCATAATGAATTGAAAGCTAAATATATTACAGAGAATAATTAAAACAGAGACTGCAGGCAAAAAAATTGCTGCAGTCTTTTTGTCTGGTTTAATCTATTTTGATTTCCATCCTAGATTGTTCGAAAATTCGTCAAAATTATACGGTGTTTACCTTTGATAACCGAAGATTTATTAGCATTCAACAATATATTATGATAAAATAGTACAAGTGTTTTTGAGTATATATTAATCAATTACCCGAATTTCATACACATTCAATGAGTTGTTAGGTTCTTATTCAGAAGCTAACTATTTTTAGGTAGAAGACAAAAAAGGATAGGGCTTTAAGGAAAATAGGAGGGACTCATCCTTGCAAAATAAACAAATCCTGGATTACATTGAACAATTAATTCCAGAAAGAAATGAGCAATTGCGAGAAATTGAAGAGTATGCTCGACAAAATGAAGTTCCAATCATGGAGTTAGTAGGAATAGAAGCATTATTACAATTATTGCGTATTCAACAGCCTAAAAAAATCTTGGAGGTTGGTACAGCAATTGGCTATTCCGCATTAAGAATGGCAGAGGTACTCCCGTTTTCTCAAATATTAACGATTGAAAGAGACGAACACCGGTATTTAGTAGCGAAAGAAAATGTAAAAAAGCTTAAAAAGGAATCACAAATAATCTTATTGCAAGGTGATGCCCTTGAACTCGATTCCGCTGTAGAACATTATGGACCGTTTGATGCCATTTTCATTGATGCAGCAAAAGGACAGTATCAAAAGTTTTTTAATCTATATAGCCAATTTTTATCAGCTGACGGGATCGTATATACAGATAATATACTATTTCATGGCTTAGTTGCAGAAAGGGAGATAGAGAGCAGAAACCTTCGCCAATTAGTACGTAAAATAAGAAATTACAATCAATGGCTAATGGAAAATCAGGAATACCACACAGCGATTTTGCCTGTCGGAGACGGTATTGCAATTAGTAAAAAGAGGGGATAATCATGAAAAAACCGGAATTACTAGTAACGCCAACCAGCATAAAGGATATTGAGCCACTTATTGATAATGGAGCAGATGCATTTGTGATTGGTGAGCAAAAATTTGGTTTGAGATTAGCTGGTGAATTTGATCGTGAGGCAACAAAAAAGACGATTGAAATAGCTCACCAAAGAGGAAAAAAGGTTTATGTAGCTGTAAATGCTATTTTTCATAATGATAAAATAGAGGATGTAACAGAATATCTTCGTTTTTTAAATGATGTGAAAGCAGATGCTGTTATCTATGGAGATCCAGCTGTTTTAATGATTGCTAGAGAAGTAGCTCCAAGCTTGAAATTACACTGGAGTACAGAAACGACAGGAACGAACTGGTATACGTGTAATTACTGGGGGCGAAAAGGAGCGAAAAGAGCAGTTTTGGCGAGAGAAATTAGCATGGATGCTATTATTGAAACAAAAGAGAACGCAGAAGTAGAAATAGAAATTCAGGTTCATGGAATGGCAACAATGTTTCAATCAAAACGTACTTTGCTAGAACACTATTTCCAATATCAAGGGAAAGAAGTGGAATTGGAAGCGAGCAAAACGGATAAGAATTTATTTCTTCATGATAAAGAAAGAGCAAATAAATACCCTATTTTTCAGGACGAAAATGGTACGCATATTATGAGTCCAAATGATATTTGTATTATTGATGAGCTTCAAGACCTTATAGAAGCTGGCGTTGACTCTTTTAAAATTGATGGTCTTCTAAAAGATTCAGCATATATTATTGCAGTTACTGGTTTTTATCATAAGGCAATATCCATGTACTTAAATAATCCAGGTCAATATGACGAAGAAAAAGATAATTTACTTGCTGAAATAGAAAAAATTCAACCACCTAATAGACCATTAGATACAGGATTTTTCTTTAAAGAAACGGTTTACTAAAAAATGGAGGAGAAGGGAAATGACAATAGTTAAAGATCCTATTTCTGAAATAAGAGATGGAAAAAGAGTAATTATAAAGAAACCGGAACTATTAGCACCAGCTGGTAATCTAGAAAAATTAAAGATCGCTGTTGCTTACGGGGCAGATGCTGTATTTATTGGTGGGCAAGAGTATGGACTTCGTTCGAATGCTGGAAACTTCACTTTTGAAGAAATGAAAGAAGGAGTGGAGTTTGCGAAGAAATATCAGGCGAAAGTATATGTAACAACTAATATTTTTGCACATAACGAAAATATCGATGGATTGGAAGATTACTTATTAGGTTTACAGGCAGCAGGTGTTCACGGAATAATAGTTGCCGATCCTCTAATCATTGAAACTTGTCGACGAGTAGCACCGGAAATTGAGGTCCATTTAAGTACACAGCAATCTCTTTCAAATTGGAAGGCTGTTCAATATTGGAAGGAAGAAGGATTAGAACGTGTTGTGCTTGCTCGTGAAACAAGTGCTGATGAAATAAAAGAAATGAAAGAAAAAGTAGATATTGAAATTGAAACCTTTATCCATGGTGCAATGTGCATCGCTTATTCAGGCCGTTGTACATTAAGTAATCATATGACTGCTAGAGATTCGAATCGTGGTGGTTGCTGTCAATCCTGTCGTTGGGACTATGATTTATACAAACTAGAGGGAGAAAAAGAACAGGCTATATTTACGGATGGGGATGCCCCTTTTGCAATGAGCCCGAAAGACTTAAAACTAGTTGAATCGATTCCTCGTATGATTGAACTAGGTATTGATAGTTTGAAAATTGAAGGTAGAATGAAATCTATTCATTATATAGCAACAGTTGTTAGTGTATATCGTAAAGTTATTGATGCTTATTGTGCTGATCCAGACAACTTTATCATTCAAGAGGAGTGGCTAAAAGAACTGGATAAATGTGCAAATCGAGAGACAGCACCTGCTTTCTTTGAGGGACAGCCAGGGTATAAAGAGCAAATGTTTGGAAATCATAGCAAAAAGACTACATTTGACTTTGCTGGTTTAGTGCTGGATTATCAAGAAGATACAAAAATGGTAACATTACAACAAAGAAACTTCTTTAAACAGGGGCAGGAAGTCGAATTTTTCGGTCCAGAAATCGATAATTTTACAATGATAGTTGAAAAAATTTGGGATGCAGATGGCAACGAAATCGATGCAGCAAGACATCCGTTACAGATTGTTAAATTCAAGGTGGATCACCCTGTTTATCCAAATAATATGATGCGAAAGGAGCTTTAATTAGCATGCAGCCGAAACCAGTAGTAATAGGTGTCGCAGGTGGCTCCGGTTCTGGAAAAACAAGTGTGACAAAAGCTATATTTGACCATTTTAAAGGACATTCCATTTTGATGCTCGAACAAGATTATTATTATAAAGATCAATCTCATTTACCTTTTGAGGAGAGATTGAAAACAAATTATGATCATCCTCTCGCATTTGATACGGAGTTATTAATAAGCCACATTCAAAAATTATTAAATTATGAGTCAGTGGAAAAGCCTGTATATAATTATGCCATGCATACCCGTTCAGAGGAAACGATACTAGTTGAGCCAAAGGATGTAATTATTGTTGAAGGTATTTTAATTTTAGAAGATGAAGGTCTAAGAAATTTAATGGATATGAAGCTGTTTGTGGATACAGACGCTGATTTGCGTATTATCAGAAGATTGATGAGAGATATCAAAGAAAGAGGAAGATCCATTGACTCCGTGATTGAACAATATGTAAATGTAGTTCGCCCGATGCATAATCAATTTATAGAACCAACGAAAAGATATGCAGATGTTATCATTCCAGAAGGCGGCCATAATCATGTAGCAATTGACTTGATGGTTACAAAAATTCAAACAATTCTTGAACAAAAATCGCTTTTATGAAACAATAGATAGTATTCATTAAAAAGTACTTAGATAAATTTAGGCTGGGACAAAAGCATTTAGAAAGTCTGACTTTATAGATTTACTATTTAGTTTGATCCCAGCTTCATTTTTCCCAATAATGATTATGTAAGTACCAATAAGTTAAGATAACAGGAAGAAGAGGAATAGAGTGTTAGAAGGCAATGGAGGAAACAAAGTGAACTTCATTAAAGGGAATCAATTTTCAACAAAAACCACTAATCAGTAAAAAAATGTTTAAACAGAACGGTTAATCTGGTAGAAAATGCTTTCTTTTTTCCTCAATCCGTATTAAACTCATTCTATTAGAAAAAAAGCGCGTCTATCCAAAGTTGTCGTGCTAGTATCTTTAATACATAATTTATTAGGGGCTTTTAGAAGAGCATATATGTTATTTTTTCTATTAATCCCATACTTGAAGGAGTGAAGATTTTGGCAATTGAAAAAGAATTTCCAATGACATTAGCAGGTAAAGAAAAATTAGAACAGGAATTGGAGCAATTAAAAACGGTAAAACGTAAAGAAGTAGTAGAACGTATTAAAATTGCACGTAGTTTCGGAGATTTATCTGAGAACTCAGAGTATGATTCAGCGAAAGAAGAGCAAGCGTTTGTCGAAGGTCGTATTACGACAATTGAAAATATGATTCGTAATGCAAAAATAATCTCTGAAGACGAACTTGATCGTGACACAGTTTCTCTTGGAAGCTCTGTAACCTTTATCGAGCTTCCAGATGGAGAGGAAGAAACATATACCATCGTTGGTAGTGCGGAGGCAGATCCGTTTGAAGGGAAAATTTCTAACGATTCTCCAATTGCCAAAAGCTTATTCGGCAAAAAAGTTGGAGACAAGGTAATTGTACAAACTCCAGGTGGAGAAATGAATGTACAAATCGTTACAATTAAATAAGTATGATTTAAATAAGTTGGTAACAATATAAAAAGTTATCATGACTTGTTTATAAAGGAGACACCTCGTCAACACTCTTGATGAGGTGTTTTTTATGTGGAGAAAAAGAATAGTTGGCATTGGCATTGTTTTTTTATTTGCCCTTTGTGTTTTGCTTGGTCGGTTAATACAAGTTCAGTTAGTAGAGACAAACCATTTTACTAAGCATAATATTAATTTGGTGGAAGCAAGTGTAAAGCAAAGATCTCAGGAAATGGAATTAGACAATGGTCGGGGAACCTTTCTTGATAAAAATGGGGATGCTCTAACACATCAGACAAAAGCGGTTTTAATATTATTTCCATTTTTAAATAAAATGGATTGGGATAGCAAAAAAGTAGCGGATATTATTGGGACAAGTGAATACAATGTAAAGAAAAGTATAGTAGATGCCGAAGATCCAGTAGTATTTGGAGGTAAGGAACCTTTAGAATTAACAAGCAGTCAAATGTCTGCTATCAATAAGCTAAAAATACCAGGTGTATTTGCTGCGGAGAAAAAATTTCATATCAATAACAATATGGCTGAACAATTGCTTGGTATTACTGGACAAAACTACGAAGAACTTCAAAAGCGTTATCCAGATAGAGAACTATCAAGTAATACATTAATTGGCTTAACCGGATTGGAAAGAAGTTTTGATGAATTTCTGTTGCCAGATGGGGAATCAAAGCTTGTTTACCATGTAGATGCAAAAGGAGGACCGCTATTTGGCTTAAATGTTAAATATGTAGAACCAGCGAATCCTTTTTACCCTGTCAATGTTCGAACTACGATAGATACGGAATTACAAGAGATGGCTGAAAGATTAGTGGATGAACAAGGCATAAAGAAGGGTGGACTTGTTCTGTTGGATCTCGAGGATAATTCTGTTGCAGCGATGGTGTCAAGACCAAAGATAAATAAAACAAATCCATATCAGACAGACGGTGTAAATAACTATATGCTGAAACAGCAAATTGTTGGATCTGTTTTTAAAACCGTCATCGCAGCTGCCGCAATTGATAACAAATTGGATGACCCTAATAGGCAATTTAATTGTAGTAAAAAGATTAACGGTGACCCAGACCCAAATTATCAGCATGGGATGCTAAATTTTACAGAAAGTTTTGCTGTTAGCTGTAACAATACATTTGGAACATTGGCAAAAGAATTAAAAGACATAGATGAGAACTTAATCGAAGAATATGCCGAGAAATTATCCTTAACTAGTTTAGTTGGCTGGGAAGGAAGTGTTTTTCATTCAGCAGATTTTCAGCAGTTTAGTGGAGAAGAAAAGGGGAGAGTGTTTCTTAATGCGGAAGCAAAACAGGACAAAAACTTTGTTGCATTAACAGGTATCGGCCAACATGAAGTTCGAGTTACACCACTAGCTGTTGCCAATATGATGGCTACCATTGCTAGAGGAGGGACGAAGGAAAGTGTACTAATCGTATCAGATATTCAATACAAAAATGGAACGACCTTCTACTCTTTTGATAAACAAGAGCTAGACGGGGAAAGTTTATCTCCTTATACTGCATCAAGACTGCAACAGCTATTAAGAGAAGTTGTTAGAAAAGAGAAAGGGACCGGGAGATGGTTTCAGGATCTTCCTTACACGGTTGCGGGTAAATCAGGAACGGCGGAAACAGGCGTATTTCAGGATGGTAAGCAGCTTCATAATAAATGGTTTGCAGGTTACTTTCCATTTGATAAACCTAAGTATGCTTTAGTAGCGGTAAATTTAGATGTCTTTTCAGATGAAGGGGGAGTAAATCAACTTTTTGCCGATGTAGTAAAGGGGATATATGAAAAGCAGTAAGCTCAGGGACCGATAAAGGAAAATACATAGGGTTCCTACTTTTCTAAAAGCGTACTAACATGTTAAAATATGAACAGTGAAAAAGAATGGAATGGGAAGCCGTGCTTATATAGATAGAATGGAAGAAGTCAATAGGAGGAGAAACACCTTGAGTAAAGAAATAAATAATGAAAATAGCACAAGATATCAACAGAGATCCAAGAGAAAGAAAACGAATCTTATTTTGAATGGGTTAATTATCGCCGTGATTTTATTAATCGGATTCGTATCTTATTCTATTTTTCATACGAACGATGAAAATAATGCAGATAAAAAACAATCGAGCGGTACGAATACAGGTCAGGAAGCAACAAATGACGAAACAGCTTCAACAACTGAATCTGACGAAGCAACGAATGAGGAAGATACACAAGTAGATGAAGAAGCAGCGGAATCGGAAAATGGAGAAATGGTAACAGAAGGGGGAAGTGATTCCAATGTAGTCAAGACAATAGAGAATTCTTCCTGGGAGCCAGTAGGAACAACACAAACTGGTGAGCATGTTGCATCATATTCAGAAGGTGTGGATTGGAAGGAGCAAGTAAAAGCCTTGTCCTATGCGACTGGATTAGATAGTAATAATATGACGGTGTGGTTCCTTGGCAATAACAACAAAGATCCACAAAAATCAATAGGGACCGTTTCTTCGAAAGACCAATCTGAAAAATATAGAGTGTATATTGAATGGGTTGACGGAAGCGGTTGGAAACCGACAAAAGTAGAGGAAATAAAAGATTTAAATATTCGTTAAGAGTGAAACTGGAGGAAAGACTCTCCAGTTCTTTTTTTTGTTTGTATTAAAAATTCTTTTTCAGTTTGAAATGCACAACAGCTGTATAATAAGGCCGCCCATTATCTAGTAAAGTAACCTGATGAGAAACTGAGTGCACTGAGAGTAGAATGGATTTATTTACTTCAATCTGTTCATTTATTTTTTTCTCGATTGTTTTCAAACTCTCGCCTTCAAAAAATTCTACTTTATCTTCGATTAATTCTAATTGAATATTCATGTATAACTCCCTTTCTACTACTAGTAAAAATATCATAACATAAGCAAACGATGGAAGAATAATAAAATAATGAAAGACGCAAAAGAGAGTTATTAAAAAATAGGGAATTAACTTACTATTTTAAGTTTGTTGATAACAGGAAGAAAGATATGATAAATTAAGAACAAGAAATATTTTAAACCATAGTATACTTATAGGAATTGTATATTATAACAACAGGGGTGCAGAGCTATGGGAAAAGAGTTCCTAGAAATCTTTGAACAATGGGCTGAATCTTATGATGATAGCCTCACTAATGATATTGAATATGAAGAAGTTTTTCGTCATTATGACCATATATTAAACAATGTTGCTAAGCGTTCCACTGGCCATGTTGTAGAATTTGGACCGGGAACTGGGAATCTAACACTTCAATTGATTAAAAAAGGATTTAAGGTTACAGCGATTGAACCATCAGCTGCTATGCGAAAAATTGCAAAGGAGAAAATTGGTGCAAGAGCACAGCTAATAGAAGGAGATTTTCTCGAATTCAAGTTAGATTTTATACCAAATACATTTGTAAGTACTTATGCATTTCATCACTTAACCGATCAAGAAAAAGAGGAAGCGATTAAACAGTATAGTAATTTCCTGCCTATAGGTGGTAAAATAGTGTTTGCTGATACAATGTTTGTCACGAAAGAAGCATACGATGAAGCAATAAAGGTAGCGACCGAAAAGGGACAGCAGCATTTAGCAGAAGACTTACAAAGAGAATACTATACAACAATCCCTTTTCTAACGGAAATCTTAGAGAAAAATGGCTTTTCTGCTCATTTCGAGAAGATGAATGATTTTGTTTGGATTATGGAAGGGGAAAAAATAGACGAAAGAGGTAAATGAATTGAAAATCGCAATTATCGGGGCAATGGAAGAAGAAGTAACTTTATTACGTGAAAGAATAACAAACAAGAAAGAACACACAATCGTTGGATTTCAATTTGTTGAAGGGCAATTATACGGTAAAGAGGTTATCCTACTTCGATCAGGTATAGGAAAAGTAAATGCGGCAATGAGCACAACAATCCTCCTTCAGACATTTAAACCAGATTATCTTATTAATACTGGATCAGCAGGGGGACTAAATCCTGAATTAGAAGTAGGAGATGTGGTTATTTCTAACGACGTGCGCCATCATGATGTTGATGCCACAATTTTTGGTTATGAATATGGGCAAGTTCCACAAATGCCTGCAAGTTTTAAGGCAAATGAAAGGTTAATTGATATAGCTGAACAGAGTGCCAAGGAAATTGGAAATCATGCCGTAGTAACAGGTTTGATTACAACAGGTGATTCGTTTATTAATCAACCTGAAAAAGCAGCATTTATTAAATCAAAATTTAATCAACTACAAGCAGTTGAAATGGAAGCAGCGGCTATTGCTCAAGTAGCATATCAATATAACATTCCATTTGTTATTATTCGTTCCTTATCTGATATTGCTGGTAAAGAATCCCACTTATCCTTTGACCAGTATTTAGAAAAGGCAGCTGTACATTCAGCAAATCTAGTTATGGGAATCGTTAGCAGAATCTAAAAGTGGCGGAGGGTTAAAAACCCTTCACCTTTCTTTTTCTATAAAGTCGAGTAATCCAATAAGAATAATAAGAGGTAATTATTTTATGGATACCACGAAATTTTCAACAAAAAGGGTAAGAATAAAATAGGGGGTGTAGAGTTTGAATGTTTATCAAAATGTACATCAATTAATTGGCCATACACCTATTGTGGAATTGACAAATTTTCCATTACCTAAAAGTGTTCGGTTATTTGCGAAGTTAGAATATTATAATCCTGGTGGAAGTATTAAAGATCGATTAGGCTATGAATTAATTCAAGAAGCATTACAAAGTGGAAAGCTAACTAAAGGTGGAACGATTATTGAACCTACTGCAGGGAATACAGGAATTGGGCTGGCGCTAGCAGCCTTAAATACAGGAGTAAAAGTAATGGTTTGCGTACCAGAAAAATTTAGTATGGAAAAACAAGCAATTATGAAGGCATTGGGAGCAGAAATTATTCATACACCAACCTCATTAGGAATATGTGGTGCAATAGAAAAGGCAAAGGAATTGCATCAAGAAATTCCTAATTCTTATATCCCAGGACAATTCGAAAATGAAGTGAATCCAAATACGTATTATAAAACGCTAGGGCCAGAAATTTGGGAGCAATTAAATCATCAAGTCGATATATTTGTCGCCGGAGCCGGAACGGGTGGTACCTTTATGGGAACGGCTCGATATTTAAAAGACCAAAATCCAGCTGTTAAGTCAGTAATAGTAGAACCAGAAGGCTCTATTTTAAACGGTGGACAAAGTGGACCCCATAAAACAGAAGGAATTGGAATGGAATTTCTGCCAGATTTTATCGATCGAAAATTTTTTGACCAAATCTATACGGTTTCAGATTCAGATGCTTTTCATTATGTAAAGCTTGCTGCCGAAAAGGAAGGTTTACTTGTCGGTAGTTCTTCAGGCGCAGCTCTTTATGCAGCTGTTCAAGTAGCGAAGAAAGCAAGAAGTGGTAGCAATATTGTGGTGATTTTTCCAGATTCTAGTGATCGTTATATAAGCAAAAAAATATTTGAGGGAGGAATTTAAATGAAAAGAAAAACAAAATTAATACATGGTGGAGTTCCAAGCGATCCGCATACCGGCGCAGTAAATGTTCCTATCTATCAAGTGAGTACTTATAAACAGGACGGTATTGGAAACCATAAAGGATTTGAATATTCCAGAACTGGTAATCCAACTCGTCATGCATTAGAAGAACTCATTAAGGATTTAGAAGAAGGAACAAGAGGTTTTGCTTTTAGTTCCGGTATGGCAGCTATTACTGCGGTCATGATGCTATTTAAAAAGGGTGACCATATATTATTAACAGACGATGTTTATGGTGGAACTTTCCGAGTAATGACAAAGGTATTAAATAAGTTTGGTATCGAGGCAAGTTTTGTCGATACCAGTGATATTAGCAATATAAAAGAAGCAATAAAAGAAAATACAGTCGCTTTGTATATCGAAACCCCAACCAATCCGTTATTAAAAATAACAGACATCGAGGCAGCTTCTCATGTTGCGAAAGAAAATGGCTTATTTACGATCGTAGATAATACATTCTCTACGCCATATTGGCAAACACCATTAACACTAGGGGCGGATATTGTGCTTCATAGTGCAACAAAGTATTTAGGTGGGCACAGTGATGTCGTCTCTGGACTGGTAGTCGTTAAAGATGAAAAATTAGGAGAAGATCTTCATTTTGTTCAAAATTCAACAGGCGGTGTATTAGGACCAAATGATTCTTGGCTTCTTATCAGAGGGATGAAAACACTTGGAATACGTATGGAGGAACATGAAAGCAATACAAAGCAAATTGTCTCATTTTTAGAAGAACATCCTGCCATTTCAAAGGTATATTATCCAGGTTTAAGCACACATCCAAATCATGAAATAAGCAAGAAGCAAGCACTAGGTTTTGGAGGCATGGTTAGCTTTGATGTTGGAAGTGCAGAAAACGCTGATAAGCTTTTAAAGAAAGTCAAGTTCTTCACCCTAGCAGAAAGCTTAGGGGCTGTAGAAAGTTTAATCTCTGTTCCGGCAAGGATGACACATGCTTCAATCCCAGCAGAAAGAAGAGCAGAGCTTGGGATAACTGATGGTCTTGTAAGAATTTCTGTTGGACTAGAGGATGTAGAAGATTTAATCGAGGATTTAAAGCAAGCACTACAATAATTTAAAAATAAAAAGGGATATCAAATAGTATGGCTATTTGATATCCCTTTTTATCTTGACTCCTTGTCTGTTTGAAAAGATTAAACAAAAATAGGAGAAAGCACTAAATAACTGTGGGTAGACGTCTAAATTTTAAAAAAAGGTTTACAAAGCTGGCATTGGAGGATATAATTACCAATGTGAGATAAAAAAATTCTAAGGAGGTTGAATAAAATGGAAAGATTTTTACCAGAATTAAACAGTGTACTAGTAATTGAATATGCAATATACACGAATTCAACCACTTCGGAATGGGAAATTTTATCTTAGTTTAGTCTAACTAGAAAATATCCAACCGCAGGGTAGTCGTGTCCTGCGGTTTTATTATGTCTATTTTTAAACCGCAGATAGGTCTATTTGCGGTTTTTTTGTGTGCTCACGAGAAAAAAATTACATTTATGGTAATAATTGATTAAAGAGAGGTGTAAAGGAAATGACATTAAATCTAATTTTTCTAACGGTTACGATTAAGAAAAAGCAGTATACAGATGCTGATTGGATGCAAGAAATGGAAATGAAAAAGAGAATCGAGGAAAATCGTAGAAAACTCGACGAAGTAGGCTATTTAAGAAATGGGTTATAAAAAGTGCTCTCTTAGGAGGTGAAGAAATGACCTTAAATATATTCTTTATAACAATAACGATTCACTTTAAAAAGATGACAAACGAAGAACATGCTCATTTACAGGAAATTGAGCAAATGTATGAAGAAACAAAAACAAAACAGATTCGTTCTGGGTACTTTTCCCATAACAATTACTAAAAATGTATAAGGAGTGAAAGGAAATGACGTTAAATATGCTATTTTTTACAATTACTGTTCATCAAAAACAGATGACAGAAGAAGAAATACGACATCAACAAATTATTGAGGAAATAATGGAAGAGAATAGAAGAAAGCAATTGTCAGCAGTACGCTTTTTATAAAAATTAAGATAAGAACGAGAGGTGGAAGAAAAATGTTTTTAATTATCCTGCAGTGTCGACAATCAATCTTATGGGCAGATAAAGATACTGACTAACGAGGGAAACTTATAGAGAAAACTTAGTAGGCCCAACTGTGTAACAATTTCTGTTAAAACAACAAACAATCAGTGAATAAGGAAATCCACTGATTGTTTGTATCTTCTTATTTTTTTATATAGCGATATTCCAATAACTGATTTAAATCGTTCATTTGCTCCAATAACTTTTCTCCAACATTGGTTTCTAATACCTTTTTCCGTTGAAGCTCCCTATCAACAACTCTTTTTACAGATAATACATCTGTACCATTTTCGAGTACATCCTCTTTGGAAGTAAACCGTTTATGTGCAACTAATTGCATTCCGTAAGAATTGTATAATAAGGTATACCCTGCAATTCCTGTTTTTGATTGATATGCTTTGGAGAACCCACCATCAATAACGATCATTTTTCCATTTGCCTTAATTGGATTTTCCCCATTTATTTCAGCAACAGGAGTATGTCCGTTAATGATATGCCCCTGGTCCGGATTTAATCCGAACTCCTGCAATATATTGCGGCAAATATCTTCTTGTTCTCGCAAAAAATAATAGGCATTCTTTTTTTCTTTATGTGTCTCTTTCTCATTTATAAAATATCGCTCAAACGTAGTCATATCTTTTTTGCCAAATAAGGAGGAATTCTCGCCAGTCCATAAATACCAAACTAAATCTGTAGCAAAGTCATCAGTTATTTCTGGATGATTGAAGCTATAGCGTAAATAGGATTCAAATAAATCAAACAATTCTTTTCCTCTATAATCTTTCCCATCTATTTGCATCGTTTTCATTGAACCGTCCTCATTTAAAGGAATACAGCCATGGATTAATAAATTACTATTGTATTTTAAATAAAGACTTCCTTTGTTCATTAAAAAGTGTATATGTCTCGCGAGCTTTTCTGAATGCTGTATCGAAAAAAGCAGTTTATTTATGACTTGTTCTTCTTCTTTTAAAAGAAGAGAGGGATTTTCTGGATTGATTGTATTAAAGCAAGTGTTTTCTAATGAGAAAATTTTTTCATTAAAATTAATTGTGTTCGTTTCATAATCAATTTTTTCTAGTAGAAGACGATGATGCATTTGAAAATCAGGGCGTCTTTTAATAATAGGCATTTCCAATTTAAATTGAATGATAGATATAGCTTGATGAATTTTGGTAATTTGTAATATATTTTCTTCTGTATTCTCTTCTTTTTTTGCATTCATTTTTGGGCGGAAAGCTTTATTATCTTTATAATATTTATTTGCTAAGTTTAAGAGAGGGCGCAAATTGATTCCATATGCATCCTCGATAATATCTAAATTATCGTATCTCGCACATATTCGAATAATATTAGCAAGACATACTTTTGATCCAGCATATGCACCGATCCATAATACGTCATGATTTCCCCATTGAATATCAACTGAATGGTAGTCCATTAATGTTTCCATTATTTTGTCAGGATAGGGACCCCGGTCATATATATCGCCTACTACATGTAAATGATCGACAACGAGTCTTTGTATGGTATAAGCTAGTCCAATAATTAATTTATTTGCTTGTCCTAATGAAATGATTCTGTTAATGATGCTTGAATAATAATCCGTTTTATTATTCAATTCATTTTTTTCATACAATAATTCTTCAATAATATAAACAAATTGTGGTGGTAATGCTTTTCGAACTTTTGAATTTGTATATTTGGAAGATGCATATGATACTAATCGAATCATTCTTTCGATTGTATCTGCATACCAGGCATCCAGTTCATATGTATGTATAAATGAATTAACAACTCTTTTTAGTTTTTCTTCTGGATAATAAACCAATGTGGCAAATTCATCGATTTCGGCTTTGGAAAGCTCTTCTTTAAATAAATCACGAATTTTTTCTTTCACATTTCCTGAACCATTTCTTAAAACATGTTGAAAGGCATGATACTCACCATGCAGGTCACTGACAAAATGCTCTGTCCCTTTCGGAAGGTTTAGTATGGCGTCAAGGTTTATTATTTCAGTTACCACTTTCTCTTCTGAATCATACTTTTCTGTAAGTAAATCTAAATATTTCGTATCCATCTTGGCTCACCCCCATGTAATAGAAAAAGCTATCAATATATATATTATACAAGGAATAAGCAAGAATTTAGTAATTAATTTAAAATATTTGGAAAATAATTCTAATGTCCCTTTTGTTTTGGAAATAAAGATTTAGGTATTTGTCTTCTTTGATGAGATGCTCCAGATAATACCCATAATTGCTTAGAAATAAACTAAAATAAAATAGATTTTCCTAAGTTTATTGTCACGTGGACATGCAAGACCTACTCCCTATTTACATAGTAATGAAGTATAGGCAAATGTCCTTGAATGTGGAGGTGGAAAGATGTCCGGAATCTTATTGTCGCTTGGAGCTTTATTAAAAGAATTAGTATTCCTTGTTTCCTATGTAAAAAATAACGCATTTCCCCAACCATTATCAGCGAGTGATGAAAAAAAATATTTAAGGTTGATGGCTGAAGGAGATTCCCATGCAAGAAATATGTTAATAGAGCATAACTTGCGCTTAGTTGCCCATATTGTGAAAAAATTTGAAAATACAGGTGAAGATTCAGAGGATCTAATTTCGATTGGAACCATCGGTCTTATAAAAGGAATAGAAAGCTTTTCAGAGGGAAAAGGGACGAAATTGGCTACCTATGCGGCTCGGTGTATAGAAAATGAAATCCTAATGCATTTAAGAGCACTGAAAAAAACAAAAAAGGATGTATCCCTGCATGACCCAATTGGTCAGGATAAGGAAGGAAACGAGATTAGCCTCATTGATGTTTTGAAATCAGAATCAGAAGATGTTGTAAATACTATTCAATTGAATATGGAGCTTGAAAAAGTGAAAGAATATATTGATGTGTTAGATGAAAGAGAGAAAGAAGTAATCATTGGAAGATTTGGACTCGATTTAAAGAAGGAAAAAACACAACGAGAAATTGCGAAAGAACTAGGAATTTCAAGAAGCTATGTTTCTCGGATTGAAAAAAGAGCTTTGATGAAAATGTTTCATGAATTTTACCGAGCAGAAAAGGAAAAAAAACGCAAAAATGATTAGCATTTATACATAAGGATGTTATAAAAAGGTGCATTCTTATGAGGATAAAAATTTTTCATTAGCTTGAAATTGTAAAAAGAAAGTAATAGGAAAATAGAAGGCTAGAAGAAGCATCTAAAGTCATTGGATAAATCTATGACTAGGTGCTTTTTCTAATCCTTAATATTTCACATAGTGGATAAACTCTGTATTATCTGTAGCTACGGTCTTTACTATATCGCCCTGCCGATTTTTATAAATCTCATATTCACGATAAACCTCTACAATAAAGCCATCCTCTTCTTTCGTCTCTTCTAATTTGTATTCCAGTTCGGGTGCACCGAATATTTCATCTGTATTACTTGAAACCTCTTGATCTTCATTTGTTGGACTATAAAAGAGAACCTGATTTTTATTGATGCTGGCCGTTGGGGTTTCTATGTATGCAATAAAAGCAAGAAGTACAATAACCAATATAAAAGAGATTTTTTTCACAATTAATCTCCTCCTTCCTTTTCATTGTATGCATGTCCTTTAGAAGTATGCGAACAAGAAACGAAGGAGTTTTTTAGAACTGGAAAATTTAATCATTTTTATCTATAAAATATCATATCGTAAAATGTACATGCCTTACTATTATTTAAAGACTGGAGGCTAAGCATCTAGCGTGAAAAGAAGAATAAACAAATAATCTTCAAATCGTGTAAATATTTTATAATAATTGTAATATAAATGAAATATAAATGTTTCTTTCAAAAGGGTTAGAGCTAACGGAAGGGGTTGAAGATTGGTGTTTAGGAGGCTGCTGCTAGTTATCTCACTATTGCTATCTATCCTTACTAATGGACCGAATCATGAAAAAAATGAACTTATAGCAAGTAATCAGCAAGATCAAACGATTGTAACTATTTCTGAGATAAAAGATATGGTTAGAAATATGCAAACAAAAGCAGACGTCAACTCCATTCTAGGTAGGAACTATCAAGAAATAAGAGGAGAATTGTACGATAATACTGTATGGAGATTTGATTTGTATCCCGTCTCAAACTATCAATATATGTCAAAATTTGACACGGTAGATTCAGAAGGTTTACAGGAAGGATTAGTGAAATATATTATTTTTATCAGTTTTGGTGAAGAGGATAATATTATCAGTAAATCTATTTATTATTGCGATATAAAAGGAAATATTTATGAAGTAAAATATATTGAGAATACTGAAAAAGAAGTTATTCTATTTTAATCATACATTCGATGAGGTCATCTTGATTATGTTACTAACTATCTACTTTTTCATAATACTTAGGCTTTCAAACAAGCGATTTTTCACCACCTTTCTATACTATTAGAAAGGTGGTGAAAAGTATGGTGAAAATTTTTATCGATCCAGGTCATGGTGGCTCTGATTCTGGTGCAGTAGGAAATGGATTACTAGAAAAAAATATCACATTAATGGTTGCACAAGAAATCAATCTTATACTTCAAAACGAATATGAAGATATTGCTATTCGGATGAGTCGTACGGGAGATGCTACAGTGAGCTTGTCAGAAAGAACAGAAGCGGCTAATAACTGGAATGCTGATTTTTATCTTTCTATTCATATAAATGCTGGTGGTGGAACAGGCTTTGAAAGCTATATATATCCAGGGATTGGTACACCTACATCAACTTATCAAGAATTAATTCATGAGCAAGTAGTTGCTGAGACAGGCTTTATTGATAGAGGAAGGAAGCGTGCAAATTTCCATGTGTTAAGAGAAACACGTATGCCTGCATTATTAACAGAAAATGGTTTTATCGATACAACGTCAGATGCTAACCGCTTAAAAGAAAGCAATTTTATTGTGAAAATTGCTAGAGGTCATGTCCTTGGTTTAGAAAAAGCATTTTCATTAACAAAAAAGCAATCTAAGCCAATATACCGTGTGCAAATTGGTGCATTTTCAGAAAAAGTAAATGCTGATAACCTAGCAGCACAAGCAAGTGAAAAAGGATTTGAAACAGCCGTTCTATTTCGAAATAACCTCTATATTGTACAAATTGGAGCCTTTAGCAGTAGAAATAATGCCGAGCAATTGGCTGCAAAGGCAGAAGATGCAGGTTTTTCTACTTATCTTTCTAATTAGTATAGGAGAATTAGTGAATATATAAAGCAATTTTTGTGATAGAGGAAAATCATAAGAAAATAGGACAATTGCCTAAAACATTGGGTACAAATAAAGAATATTTTATAGAAGAGAGGAGGAATATTAATGGTTGGTTATGGATACCCGAATCAAATACCACCAGCTGTTCCACTTGGAGGAGTAGGACCAACTCCAGTTGGATATGGATATGGAGCACCTTATGCTGCATACGGAGGCGTATATGGAGGTTCCAGTGGTGTCTGGTATGCATTCTTAATTATTCTGTTTATTGTTATCATTCTTTTTTGGGGTGTTTGGGTATTTGGTGGCTACTTTCGTTAATTAGCATAAAGGATAAGAGAAAATGGAAAGAGCCCCGAAAATCTTCGTAAACAGTCATCGTAACAACCATCAATGGGGAAGAAAGAAATTCCCATTGATGGAAATTTTACTTTATTTACGATTCTTAAGAAAGAATGGAAATATTCCGATATTCGAACTATAATAGCATAGTAGTTACTAAGAAAGGAGCTAATAGAATAATGAGTAGAATAGCCTATCAAGAAACATGGGATTTAGATGGATTATTTCCTGGAGGAAGCCATTCTCCCAAGTTTAGAGAGCATTTAGCGATATCAATGGATGAAATAGCTAAATTATCATCATATGTACATAAATTTGAGCCATTGAAAGAAGCGATGGACGGCGATGCTTTGCAACAAATTGTGGAACAATTTGAAATTGTTGTGAAAAAAGTAAGACAGGCAGGTGCCTTCGTCAGTTGTTTAGAGGCACAAAATATGGAGGATAAAGAGGCGAGCGCATTAAGAGGGAGAGTAACCGAATTAAGTGCAACCTTTCAAAATGTATTAACTATTCTGGACGGGAAATTATCCTTATATAGTGACATGGAATGGGATTCCTTATTCAAAGGAAATGAATTAGAACAACTTTATTTTGTCCTGTCAGAAAGAAGAACTGCAGCTAATGAGAAATTATCAGAAGCAGAAGAAACGCTTATAAATAAACTAAGTGTTGATGGATATTATGGTTGGGGCCAAATGTATGATACGATTGTTGGAAAAATCCAGATTCCTTTTCAAGAGGAAAAACTATCTATTGGACAAGCTGCAAATAAATTTTCTAGTCCAGATCGTTCGGTTCGTAAAAAGGTGTTTTCAGAATGGGAAAAGGCATGGGATGCTCATGGAGAAGTTCTCGCAAAAACATTAAACCATTTAGCTGGATTTCGATTAAATGTTTATGGAATGAGAGGGTGGAATAACTTTCTAAAAGAACCGTTAGACATGAATCGCATGCAAGAAAAAACACTGCAAGCAATGTGGAGTGCCATTTCTAAAAAGAAACAGCCTTTTGTGCAATTCTTGGAAAGAAAAGCAAAACTGTTAGGCTTAGAAAAGCTGAGTTGGTATGATCTAGATGCACCGCTAGGTAAGGTAGAAACAAAAATGTCTTATCAGGAGGGTGCTGACTTTATTATTAAGCACTTTGAACAATTCGGAACAGAGATGGCTATTTTTGCAAAAAAGGCATTTGAAGATAGATGGATTGAAGCAGAAGATCGAAAAGGAAAACGACCTGGAGGATTCCATACTTATTTTCCAGAAAGTGCCCAATCACGCATCTTTATGACATATTCTGGTACTCCATCAAATGTCTCAACCTTAGCCCATGAGCTAGGTCATGGTTTTCATACTTTTGCGATGAGAGATATGCATACATTAAATAGGAATTATGCAATGAATGTTGCAGAAACAGCCTCTACATTTGCAGAGATGATTGTTTCAGATGCGGCTGTGAAAGCTGCGTCCACGGAAGAAGAAAAGCTAGTATTACTTGAAGATAAAATACAGCGTTCCATTGCATTATTAATGAATATTCATGCTCGTTTTCTATTCGAAACAAAATATTATGAAGAAAGACAAAACGGACAAGTTTCTAAGGAGCAACTAAACACACTAATGTTGGCTGCGCAAAAAGAAGCATATGGAGATGCTCTATCCGAATATCATCCTTCTTTCTGGGCTTCAAAATTACACTTCTTTATAACAGGGGTACCTTTTTATAATTTTCCTTATACATTTGGTTTTCTATTTTCTCTTGGGATCTATGCAAAAGCATTAGAGGAAGGAAAAGGTTATGAGGAGAAGTATATTTCACTATTAAGGGATACAGCAAGTATGACAGTAGAAGAACTGGCTTATAAACATTTACAAGTTGATTTAACAAAAGAAGATTTTTGGAACAGTGCAATTCAGCTTTGTATAAATGATGTAGAAGAATTTTTGGAGCTAACAAATGAATGAATTTGATCTAAGCAAATCAGAATAAGCATTTTCAAAATAAAGAGACCTCATAAATCTAGCTTGGTTATAGCTACTTTATGAGGTCCTAGTTTTTTTAAAAGAAAATAATGCTTTGTATAAGTGTAGTTAAATTTTTCTCCATCTAAAATTTCCAATCATTAATACAGAAAGGATTAGCATGAGGAATAAATAAATATGAAGTGGTAGATATGCGAGCCATAGACAGCTAAAGGTCAGGATACAACCAGCAGCTGTTATTGGTAAGCCTGTAAAATAACCATGACTTTCTGTTATATTAAATCTAGCTAAGCGAAAAGCTCCACACACAATATAAAGGACTGTAAAAAATGATCCTGGTGCTCCAAATTCAAATAGAACTCCTTGATATACTAATAGTGCTGGCGCTACTCCAAATGAAATAATATCACTCATCGAATCAAGCTGTTTACCTAGTTCGGATTCAATATTAAATTTTCTTGCTGTCATTCCATCTAGGCGATCTGCTAATGCTGCAATAAAAATTAATAATAGACTTAATTGTAGATGTCCCTTTAAACTATAAATAATTGCCAAAGCACCTAATGAAATATTTGTTAAAGTTAAAACGTTAGCTAATTGTGTTTTAATCTTCTTCATCGTTTGTTCTAAGACTTCATGTAAAAACATTTATATTCACTCCCAGTATGAAATGAATTTCATACAACTATTTTTAATATAATCATATATAATTTTAATGTAGTATATGAATATTCGTAAAGAAAAATTTTATTTATTGGAGGATTGCTTCGTTGAAAGAAAGAGTATATCGCCATTGTATCGAACTAACGAATGGAAGATGGAGCTCCGCTTTAATTAAGAAATTTGCCTATTCTAAATGGAGCCGTTATATGATTCCTTCCTTTGCAAAGGTATATCAAATAAATATAGGTGAAATGGAAAAACAGTTAAATGAATACCGTTCATTACATGAATTCTTTATTAGAAAATTAAAAGCTAATAGTCGAAAAATAGATGCCGTTGCAGGAGAGATCATTAGTCCTGTTGATGCAGTCATTGAAGATATCGGAAAAGTAAAGAGCGATCAATCCATTATAGTGAAAGGAAAAACGTATTCTGTTTATGATATGCTTGGAGACGAAAAAATAGTTAAAAAATATGTTGGAGGAACTTATCTTATTTTTTATTTAAGTCCAAGTCATTATCATCGAATTCATTGTCCTGCAACAGGTATAGTGATAAAACGTTGGACTCTTGGAAATAAATCGTATCCTGTTAATAAATATGGCTTAAAGTGGGGGAAATCGACTCTATCTCGGAATTATCGGTCTATAACTGAAATTAAGACCGAAGAAGGAAATGGCATTTGTATGGTGAAAGTTGGAGCGATGTTTATTAACTCGATTATACTAAGTCATCATAAAGAGCACTTAGTACAGGGAGAGGAAATGGCTTATTTTTCTTTCGGTTCTACAGTTGTTTTACTATTTGAAAAAAATACTTTTATACAGAAAGACTTTCCTTCTATGCCATATCCGGTTAAAATAGGAGAGATTATTGGCGAAATGAGAAAAAAAGTATAGACTAATCTTTCAAAATTAATGGCTAAGTATGAGTCACTTTGCTTTTTCTTTGTTTACCAAAGCAAGGTGTTTTCTGCTGCCATTTTGTATTTTATATAGATATAGTAACTTTTATGTAGCAAAAATAAAAAAACAGCCTAATTGAAAGGGCTGCTTTAAAGTGTATATATAGTTTTATCATTATTCTTTGTCACTTAATCAAGAGGAAACTTTTATCTTGTTGTTTAAAGAACGTCGGTGAATTTCAGTTTCGATGAGACGAATAAATTCAGGGCTTAAATTAAGTTCCCTAGCTTTATGGTAAGACTCGATCAATAATTCATCTGACAATTTACGCATGCCAGAAACACCTCCATTCAAATCAAAAATAAGTACTTCTTTCTAGTAACATATAAATATGTATTACCTGTGATGCCGAAAAAATTTTTTTGTTATTTTATTAAGATGAAAGTAGTGCTTTGAAAATGGGTACCATACATACTGTGCGTATAAATTTGACATAGTTTTTTTGATAGTAATAATTGCTTGTCCAACAATAGTCATTTAAGATACATTTTGTCATTTCCGGGAAGTTAGCCTTGGAAGTTTACTGGATATTATTCTGTATCCTTACTTTAACAAAAATAAACATAGAGAACAACTGTTCGGTTATCCACAATCATAAGTGGATAACCTGTGATTAATTTGTTGAGAAGTATGTAGACGGCGTGTAAATCAATGGGTATTATGTGCATAATGTTATCCACATATGTTGAAAAATGCGATTTTTGTCGAAAATTATTTTGTTTTTAACAAAAAAAGAATAGATATTGTATCTTCTTTAAGAAGAAAAACGGTATAATATTACTTTCTTCTACCGTGAAAAATGGTTACCATAAAAAGAGAAGCATATATATTGGTAATAACATAGATATAAAAGAGACAAGAGGTGTATTTTAAGTGTTTAATCAATTTTTACCTGATCAGTTTGTAAAAAATATATTTGAGATTTCACCAGAAAGCTTAAAAGAAAAAGGAATTAAAGGGATTATCACTGATTTAGATAATACGTTAGTAGAATGGGATCGCCCGCTTGCAACACCGCAAATTATTGAATGGTTTGCAGAAATGAAAAGAAATAATATTAAAGTAACAATTGTTTCTAATAATAAGGAGACGAGGGTTAAGTCATTTTCAGATCCATTGCATATTCCTTTTATTTTTGCTGCGCGCAAACCACTTGGTCGAGCATTTAAAAGAGCAGTAATGCAAATGAATGTAAAAAAAGAAGAGACAGTAGTAATCGGAGACCAATTATTAACAGATGTTCTTGGTGGAAATAGAAGTGGGTTTCATACTATTTTAGTAGTTCCTGTTGCACAAACAGATGGTTTTATGACAAGAGTCAATCGGAAAATTGAAAGAAGAATTTTAAATTGGTTTCGTAGAAACGGAAAATTGACTTGGGAGGATTAATAAGTGACAGAAAGAATACATTGTATTGGCTGTGGAGTTGCCATTCAAACGGATAATAAAAATGAATTAGGATATGCCCCTTCTTCTTCACTGGAGAAAGAAGAGGTAATTTGCCAAAGATGTTTCCGTTTAAAACATTATAATGAAGTACAGGATGTTTCATTAACAGATGATGACTTTTTAAAGATATTAAATGAGATTGGCAAAAGCGATAGCCTGATTGTTAAATTAGTAGATATATTTGATTTTAATGGAAGCTGGCTACCTGGTCTGCATCGTTTTACCGGGAAAAATAAGGTTTTATTAATTGGAAATAAAGTCGATCTTCTACCTAAATCAGTGAAACAGCAGAAAGTCATTAATTGGATGAAAAAAGAAGCGAAAGATTTAGGATTAAGACCTGAAGATGTATATCTTGTTAGTGCTGAAAGAGGGAAGAATGTAAAGGAAGTCTTAGAAGCAATTGATTATCACCGTAATGGAAAAAATGTTTATGTAGTTGGCTGTACAAACGTAGGGAAATCAACATTTATTAATCGAATTCTTAAAGAGGTTTCAGGAGAAGAAAATGTAATCACTACTTCCCATTTTCCAGGTACGACACTAGATATCATTGAGATTCCTTTATCAGATGGGAAATTTTTAGTGGATACTCCGGGAATTATCAATCATCATCAAATGGCCCATTTTGTTGACAAAAAGGATTTAAAAGTTATTACTCCAAAGAAGGAAATCAAAGCGAGAATATTTCAATTAAACGACAGACAAACACTTTACTTTGGTGGACTAGCTCGATTTGATTTTGTTAAAGGGGATCGTAATAGCTTTGTTTGTTATTTTTCTAACGAGATAATGATTCATCGAACAAAATTGGAGAATGCAGATGAATTATATAAAAAGCATGCTGGTGAGTTATTAACTCCTCCAAACAGAGAACAGATGGATGAATTTCCCGAATTAGTAAGACACGATTTCTCCATAAAAGAGCCAAAGACGGATATTGTATTTTCGGGCCTAGGCTGGATTACAGTTAATGAACCAAATATTCAAGTATCTGTTTACGTTCCAAAAGGGGTTCATGCCATGCTTCGTAAATCATTGATATAAGGATTAGAAATGTCATAAGGGAAAAGGGAGAGCGGTATGAGGAAGAATTTTGCAGTAATTGGCGATCCAATCGAACATTCCATGTCACCTATTATGCACAATGATCTTTTTCAGTTTTATGGATTAGATGCTGAGATGAAAAAGATACATATAAAAAAGGATTTCCTGCAAAGTGGTTTAAGTGAATTAAGGGACATGAACATGGCAGGCTTTAATGTTACCGTACCACATAAACAAGCTATTATTCCCTTTTTGGATGAACTGGATCCGTTGAGTAAAGCTATTGGTGCTGTAAATACTGTAGTTTGTGAAAATGGTCGATGGATTGGGTATAATACAGATGGAGAAGGATATCTAAAAGGTCTTTTAAAGCAGCTTCCTGATATAAAACAGCGAAGAACCTTAATTATTGGAAGTGGTGGGGCTGCAAGGGGTATTTATTTTACTCTTGCTCATTATGGAGTAGAACAAGTCGATATTTGCAATCGTACCATTTCAAAGGCAAAAGCCTTAAAAGAGGCATGTCCTTATCCAGTAAAAACAAATATAATGGAAATTGCGCTAGCGGAAAAAACGCTTGGAGAATATGGTCTTATTATACAAACAACTTCTATCGGAATGTCACCAAAAATAGATGCTTCTCCCATTCAAATGAGCAATGTGATGGAGGGTGCGTTTGTAAGTGATATAATCTATAATCCATTGGAAACAAAAATATTAAAAGATGCCAAAGCCAAAGGCGCAATAACTCAAAACGGGATTGATATGTTTGTATATCAAGGAGCCCTAGCTTTTGAAAAATGGCAAGGGATATTTCCAGATACAACTAGAATGAGGCAAAATGTTTTGACACAATTAGGAGGATTAACATGTTAAGAGGTAAGCAGAAAAGATTTTTACGAGCAAAGGCACACCATTTAAGTCCTATATTCCAAGTAGGAAAAGGTGGCGTAAATGATAATATGATTAAGCAAATAAGTGAAGCATTAGAAGTAAGAGAATTATTGAAAATAAGCATTTTACAAAATTGCGATGAAGATAAAGATACCGTTGCAAGTGAATTAGTGAATGGCACGAAAAGTGAGCTAGTTCAAATTATTGGCAATACAATCGTGTTATATAAAGAGTCTAAAGAAAATAAAACGATTAATTTACCATCTTAATTGCGCAGAAGAGGCGATATTTTTGAAAAAAGTAGGGATATTAGGAGGAACGTTTGATCCCCCTCATATTGGTCATCTAATCATTGCGAATGAAGTGCTACATGCAAAAAAATTAGATGAAATATGGTTTATGCCAAACCAAGAACCTCCACATAAAATGAAATCAGGGGACGTAACGAATGCTCATCGAGTGGACATGGTTCAGTTATCGATAGAGGCACACACTTCTTTTCGAATCCAAACAATTGAAATGGATAGAGAAGGAAAATCATATACCTTCGATACAATGAAGCTATTAGAAGAAGCTTATCCAGATATTGATTTCTATTTTATAATTGGAGCAGATATGGTAGAATATCTGCCTAAATGGTATAAAATTCAAGAGCTTATGAAAATGGTACAATTCATTAGTGTGAACCGTCCTAAATATGAACTTGAAACAGATTATCCTGTTCAGTATGTTAAGGTTCCTGATATTAATATTTCCTCTAGCTTAATTCGTGAAAGGGTTAAAGCTGGAGAAACCATTTCATTTTTAGTAAGAGATGAAGTAAAGAGATATATTGAGGAGAATCGGTTATATGAAGCGTGAGGAAGCATTACAAATAGTGAAAGAGCAGATAACGGAAAAACGTTATATTCACACAATTGGTGTAATGGAAACAGCTATTAAGTTAGCGACTAAATATGGCGGAAATGTCGAAAAGGCAGAAATGGCAGCGATTTTTCACGATTACGCTAAATTCCGACCGAAGGATGAAATGAAACAGATTATCCTAGAGCAAAATATGGATCCTAATCTTTTATTGTTTCATTCTGAACTTTGGCATGCTCCAGTTGGCGCTTTTCTAGTAGAGAAAGAAGTGGGAATTAACGATAGGGAAATACTAGATGCTATTAGATACCATACTTCGGGGAGACCAGAAATGAGTATGCTAGAAAAAATAGTATACTTGGCTGATTATATGGAACCAGGCAGAGCTTTTCCTGGTGTTGATGAAGTAAGAGAATTAGCAGAACTGGATTTTGAACGTGCATTTTTACAAGCAGTAAAAAACACGATCATGTTTCTCATCCGGAATAATAGAGCAGTATTTCCTTTGAGTTTTGAAACATATAATAGTTATTGTATAAAACATGGAGGTTGATTGAATGGCTGAACGTACGTTATTATGGACGACAGTAAAAGCAGCAGATGCGAAAAGAGCAGAAAATATTGTTGCACTAAATATGAAAGGTATTTCTCTAGTCGCAGATTATTTTGTTATTTGTCATGGTAATTCAGACAAGCAAGTACAAGCAATTGCAAATGAAATTAAAGATAAAGCTAGCGAGCTTGGCATCACGGTTAAACGATTTGAAGGGTATAATGAAGCAAAGTGGATTTTAGTTGACTTAGGTGATATTATCGTTCATGTTTTCCACCGGGATGAAAGAACTTATTATAATTTAGAACGCCTTTGGGGAGACGCGCCAGTTGAAAACATTGAAAGCGTGATTAGTCAATGAGTTATGAGCAGTTTGCCTATCTTTATGATCGACTGATGAATGATGTTCCATACGATAAGTGGATTGAGCTTATAAAAAAAGCAGCAATCGATTATAAAGTTGATGGAGCAAACCTTCTAGATTTAGCATGTGGAACAGGCGAATTAGCGATTAGATTATCACAGGCTGGTTTTCAAGTAACTGGGGTTGATTTATCAGAGGATATGCTGAGTGTTGCCCAGGCAAAAACGATGGAAGCAGGAGAATCGATTTTTTATCTTGAGCAAGATATGTCTCAGTTAGAAGGTTTACCTGTTTTTGATCTTGTTTGTATATGCTGTGATTCCATCAATTATTTACAAACAGAAGAAGAAGTGGTTAATACATTTAACAGTGTTTATGAACATTTGGATGAAAGAGGTCTATTTATATTCGATGTTCATTCTTTGTATAAAATGAATCATTTATTTATTAATCAAACCTATGCTGTCAACGATGAGGACGTAAGCCTTATTTGGCAGTGCTACGAAGGTGACTATCCAAATAGTGTTGAGCATGATTTAAGCTTTTTTCAACTAGACGAAAAAACTGATATGTATTTTCGCTACGATGAACTTCATCTTCAACGAACCTATTCGGTTGAACAGTATAGAGAATGGCTTGAGCAAACTGGTTTTGCTATTCTAAAAGTAGAAGCAGATTTTTCTGATGGTCCAATAGAGGGTCATGTAGAAAGAATTTTCTTTTATTGTAAGAAAAAGTGAGAGAGTATTTAAGTTGAAATAATTATTAGAAAATGGAAATGTTCCATAGAGGGATCATTTCCATTTTCTTATGTCCGATTGGAAAATCTTAAAGGCTGATAAAAAAATTTAAATGGAAAGAAGGAATTTACGTTAGTCTTATAGAATGTTTTATTAGCATTAACTATTTTTATGCCCTGAAACAAGATTTTTAAGGGATAGCTGATCATCCTCATATTTTGCATGTGTTGCCTGAAATAACTGGTTAAAAGTATCTCCTAGTTGACGTTCTAATACGTTTATTCCTTCGCCAGTGATACCACCCTTTACACTTACTTTTTCCTGTAAGGTAGGTAAAGTATAATAACCTTTCTTTAATAATTCTCCCAACCCAATAAGCATTTCACTAGCTAATTTAGTTGCTGTTTCTAAATCAATTTCCGTTTCATCCACCGCACCTTCGATAAACTTCCTAGTAAGATAACAAAAAAATGCTGGTCCGCAACTTACTATATCAGAGGCTACCCTCGTAATATTATCTTCAATTTCTAACGGAGTCGAAAACTTTTTATAGAAATTCTCCAGCTGATTTTTCCAATCTTCTGTACAATTCCTTCCAAAAGAGAACAAAGATACGCCTGCTAATGCTCTGTTTGTTATGCTTGGAATTATTCGCGCAACAGAGCAATTAAAGAAAGTTTCAAGCTGGTCAGGGCTAATTGGACTTGTAATGGAAACGACACATTTATCCTTGGTTAAAACAGGAGAAATGTTTTTAGAGACACCATACATATCATGTGGCTTTACACATAAAAAAATAAGATCTGCTTCTTTTGCTATTTCAATATCATTAGAGCATATATTTATGTTTGGATAATTTTCCTTAATTTCTAATGCTTTGGAGAGTGTTCGATTATATATAAATACGTCTTCGGGGGAAATAGCATTTCCATCAATCATCGCTTCTATTAATATTTTCCCCATATTTCCTGTACCAATCATTCCGATTTTCATTTTTCCTTCCCCCCCTATAATGAGCGGTTTCTCATATAACGATATGAAGCAAAGATAAAAAATATACCTGAAAGGATGATTAGATATCATGGACTGGCTTCGAAAAAATAGGAAATTCATTTTTATTGTTTTAGGTTGTTTACTCTTTCTTGTGCTTTATCATTATTCTCCTATCCTTATGCAAACGAATGAGGAAGAAGACTATATTCAGCAAGATGATTTATTTGCAGGTAGCAGTGTGGAGGAAACAGCGATAGATGGTAATAGTGTGGAAGAAGGATTACAAGATACATTGCTGATTGTAGATGTAAAAGGCGCAGTTAAAAACCCGGGAGTTTATGAAGCAACGGAAGGAGACCGAGTGAATGATATCATAAAAAAAGCAGGAGGGATGTTGGATGAAGGAGAAAAAAATCGGGTGAATTTAGCGATGAAGGTGACAGATGAGATGATTATCTATGTTCCATATATAGGGGAAGAAGATTCTATTATTAGCGAATCTGGAAACCAGACGAGCTTATCCTCAGATGAGGAATTAATAAATATAAATAAGGCTAGTGAAACAGAATTAACTGAATTGCCAGGGGTGGGACCTTCCAAAGCAGCTGCGATCATTGAATATCGTGAACAAAATGGAGGTTTCTCTACAAAAGAGGATATCAAAAACATAAGTGGAATTGGCGAGAAAACATATGAGAAATTAGAAGCATTCATTACCATAAAGTGAAAGACAAATGTTTTACAGAAAATTTAGGTGAGTTATGTCCATGGCTTAGCTTCCTTTTCATAATTGACTCACAACATACTTCTCGATAAACTAAATGAAGAATTAGATTATTGCATTGCATAACTTTGATAATTAATGGGAGTGAATGGGAATTGGATAGAATTTCATGGGATGAATATTTTATGGCACAAAGTGAATTATTAGCATTAAGAAGCACATGTACAAGATTAGCAGTTGGAGCGACTATCGTACGAGATAAGCGTATTATTGCTGGTGGATATAATGGTAGCATAGCTGGTGGAGTTCATTGTATAGACGAAGGTTGCTATGTCATTGATAATCATTGTGTACGAACCATTCATGCAGAGATGAATGCGATTTTACAATGTGCAAAATTTGGTGTTCCTACAGATGGGGCAGATATATATGTCACTCATTTTCCTTGTCTCCAATGCTGCAAGGCGATTGTACAAGCAGGGATTAAGACGGTGTATTATGCAATAGATTATAAAAATCATCCGTATGCACTTGAGCTGTTTGAACAGGCTAATATTGCAACAGTACAAGTGGAGAGAAATGATTTTGATAAAAAAGAAGAGAAAAAGGCTTTAGTGGAAGCACTTGTTAAGCAATTAAAGGAAAATAATACGGATACTGTTAATGTGGAAACGTTGGAAAAAAGAGCAGAAGAATTATTTTCTATTATCCCTACAGCAAAGACGTCTATTTGATAATTCTTTTCCTTTTCCGATCTACAGCAGTAGATAGGAGCGATTTATGTTTCAAACTAGATTTCTATTTTTCGCCATTTCAGCATTTTTTGGTATTTTATGCTCTTTTTCTCAAACTTTATTTTTTTATCTATTATATATTCTTTTTATCCTATGGCTTTATTTGGCTAAAAAAATCACATTAGGATTAAGTGGTTTTCTCATTTGTTTCTTTCTCCTTTTTCTTGTGAGGGGTAGTTATGACAATATAGGAAACCACTCGGAGATAAGCGAAGATGATTCTTCTTTTATCATTACTTTCCTAGAGCCAGCTGATATAGACGGGGATAGATGGAGGACAGTTGGGAGTGATAAACAAACGAAAGAAAAATTAATCGTTTCCTACAAAATGAATACAGAAAAAGAAAAAATTTTTTTAGAAAGTGAGCGAGTGATTGGGAAAACTTGTATGATACAGGGGTCACTATCGCTTCCCTCTTCGCAAAGAAACGAGAATGGGTTTGATTATAGACAGTTTCTTAAAAATGATTCAATTTATTGGTTACTAGCAACAGAGGATTTAAATTTAACAAACTGTAAGGAAGAAAGTAATCTCCTCTTTTCATTAAAGCAGCTGAGAGAAAAAGGGACTATCTGGATTGCTGAACATTTTTCAGAAACAACCGTACCTATTGCAGAAGCGCTTATTTTTGGCGAGCGAGGAATGATGGACGAAAACCTCCAAACTGCGTATCAGCGTTTAGGAATTATCCATCTACTAGCTATTTCTGGCTCCCATGTGGTCGTATTAATAGGGATACTTTATTTTGTGATGATCCGAGCTGGAATTACGAAAGAAAGGGCTAGCACGATTCTTTTACTACTCTTGCCCGTTTATGCTGTATTGACAGGAATAAGTCCATCGGTAGTTAGAGCTGTTTTGACCTCCATGGTACTATTGGCCAAAAATAAATTTCGAATTTTTTCTGGCTTGCCGATGATTGATATAATCAGTTTAGTCTTTTGTTTATGCTTAATTATCGACCCACGGAATCTTTTTAATATTGGTTTTTTGTTATCCTTTATTGTTTGTTTCTTCCTCATCCTTTCCTCCACTCTAATTAGGTCTTATCATACCTCAACCGTCAAAATGTATTTCTTTACTACTTTTATTTCCGAATATGCAGTAATTCCTGTTATATTGTATTATTTTTATGAAATTCCTACTCTATCTTTAGTAGCGAATCTTATTTATATCCCCTTTTATACAATTATTGTTTTGCCGTATTTAATTAGCCTTTATATTCTCTCTTTTCTATTTCCACAAATATTATCCTTTTTTTCTTTTCCTTTGGATCTTATGTTAATGTTTTCAGATAAACTGGTATTAAAGCTTGCTAGCTATCCTTTTAGTACGCTTGTTCTCGGAAGACCATCTTCTGTTTTGCTTGGCGCTTATATTGTCAGTTTACCGATTTTCTTTTATTTGTATGAAATTATGCCAAAGAAATCGAGGAATTGGCTCTATATTATCCCTATATTGATTATTAGTTTTCAATACATTGACAATGTTTATTCAGCAAAAGGCGAAATTACTTTTATTGATGTAGGCCAAGGTGACAGTATTCTCATTCAATTGCCATATAATAAGGGGACTTATTTAATTGATACTGGTGGGACGGTAACTTTTCCTATGGAGGAATGGCAAAAACGAAAAGACCCTTTTGAAGTAGGTGCAAAAACAGTAGTTCCTTTTTTGAAAAGTAAAGGGATATCTACGATTGATAAACTAATATTGACACACGGTGATTTAGACCATATTGGAGGAAGTACAGCTGTAATAGAGCAATTAAATGTAAAAGAAATAATGTATCCAAATGTAACGGAAGAATCTTCGATAGAAAAAGAAAGACTATTATCGTTAGCAAAGCAGAAAAAAATTCCGATTCACTTTATTCAAGCAGGAAAAAAATGGACTACTGGGAAGGATGCTTTTTTAGTTTTAGCTCCTTTTGAGACAGAGGATTTAACGAAGAATAATGGTTCGATTGTAATTTATGCAAAGGTTGCCAATAGAACATGGTTATTTACAGGTGATCTAGAAAAGGAAGGAGAAGAAGCGTTAATGCTTAACTATCCGCTTTTAAAGGATATAGATATTTTAAAGGTGGGGCATCATGGAAGCAAAACTTCTTCTACTAGTGAATTTATTGAGCAGCTTAAACCGAAAATTGCTATTATATCAGTTGGGGAAAATAATAGTTATAACCATCCAAGTCAAGAAGTGCTTTCTACTTTAAAAGAAAGTAAAGTCAAAGTATTTAGAACAGATGAAAATGGGGGAATTTCTTTTTATTTTTCCGAAAAAGGTGGAACGTTTCAATTGCAAATTCCATAGAATATAGCAAATGAGAATGGCTAAATCAATAAACAATGTCACTCTAATACCTATCCCACTGTAAGATATGCTTAAGCTCTTTGCACATCGCCAAAACACCTAAGCGCTGCGACTAGATTAAGGAAACACAAAGTGCGATAGCTTTTTTGTGTCTGCTTACGCAAAAGGAGACCTGAAATTTGTTAGCCAGCATATGCTAGATAGCAAATGGACTTTAGAACGTTTCTACTTTCTTACCTGTGAACAAAAAATACTTATAAAAAATGACTTGTTTTGCATTTCCTAAGCTGTCAAGACTTGACACAAATAGATTAAAGCCATTCGAGCACACTATTAATAATACAAGTGCACCGTTACATATGAAGTATCCTAGGCCTTGATATGTAACGTTCATTATAGATTGAAGGAAGGTTTCTCTGATTCCCTTTTTTTGCTACTAGTGACTCTTTGAAAAGCAAGCAAGCTTTTTTGAAGAAATTTCTTAAGCAAGAGAGGAGTTTTCTCGAGGACCTTCTTTCTGTTAATAAAGGAGCTAATTTTTGAAAAAGAGGACAACAAATAGAAGTTTCGTATATAATAATGGTTTAGTAATGGTTTATGCTAAAGAGTTTTTTAGGGAATGGGGAGAAGAAATGATCGAAGAATTATGGAAAAAAATTAAACGCAAAGATTTTTCTTTTGTCTATTTATTATATGGACTAGAGTCTTTTCTAATAAACGAAACGAAATATTTATTGTTGCAATCTTTATTAAATGAGGAAGATGAGGATTTTAATTTATCTACATATGATTTGGAGGAAACTCCGGTAGAATTAGCGATAGAGGATGCAGAAACAATTCCTTTTTTTGGCGATAGAAAAGTGATTGTTTTAAATAATCCATTCTTCCTTACGGCTGAAAAAACAAAGTCAAAGGTAGAGCATAATGTAAAAAAGTTGGAGGAATATTTGAAACAGCCTTCACCGTTTACTACAATGATATTTATCGCTAGTTACGAAAAGTTAGATGAACGGAAAAAAATAACAAAACAGTTAAAAACAGCAGCATCTATTTTGGAAGCCAAAAAATTAAATGAGCAAGAATTGAAGAAATGGCTCAAGCAGCGTGCAGCATATAATCAGGTTGAAATAAATGGAGATGGATTGGATATGATCCTAAGTCTTGCGGGAACAAATTTATCCCTTTTAACATCTGAGATTGATAAAATGGCTTTATATGTACAAGATTCAAAATTAATAACGAAGGAAATTGTCGAGGAATTAGTGGCGAAATCATTGGAGCAAAATATCTTTAGCCTTGTCGATAAAGTAATCTCTAAAAAAATACATGAAGCCTTACGGATTTATTATGATTTATTAAAGCAAAATGAAGAGCCATTAAAAATACTTTCGATTATAGCAAATCAATTTCGCTTAATCTATCAAGTAAAAGCACTAGCTCAAAAAGGATATGGGCAACAGCAAATGGCCTCTGTTTTAAAAGTCCATCCATTCCGAGTGAAATTAGCCGCAGGACAAGCTCAGCGTTTTACAGAAGAGGAATTAACAAAATGCATCCAACTATTTGCAGAAGGCGATTATCAGTTAAAAACAGGATCCATGCCAAAAAATATGGTGATAGAAATGATCTTATTTCAATTAGGACATGGAATGTAGGTGAGCGGAATTTATAGTGACAAAAACAGTTGGACGAAAAACCCCTCTTACTGTTTTTGTTTATATTTTGATTTACGGGGCAAATATAATAGCTGAATAAATAAAAAGACATAAAAAAGACTATCTAATTGATAGTCTTTTTTTACTCATTATGCGTTTAAAGCATTTTTTCTTTTCGCTAAACGAGATTTTTTACGAGCAGCAGCATTTTTATGAATAAGACCTTTAGCAGCAGCTTTGTCTAATTTACTAGCAGCTTCTACAAAACTTTCATTTGCAGCAGTTGTATCATTAAGAGCAATAGCAGCTTCAGTCTTTTTAACAGCAGTACGCATTGTAGATTTAACTGTAGTGTTTTGAGCATTACGAGCTTCACTAGTTTTTACACGTTTAATAGCAGATTTAATATTTGGCATTTACGTTCACCTCCTAAAAAGAAGCATCAAGTTCATTATTTAAACTCGATATATACATTCCTAAAAAACTTAAAGAACAAGTGATATTTTATCAAACGAGGAGTAATAATGCAAGACTTCCTTCTAATTTGGACAATATGAATTTTTTTTGGGAGAAAGGCAATGCTAATAATACTCTTATATTAATTTAATTGGAAGGGGATAATGATGGAGGAAAAACTAGATTTAAGCATGTATTCTATACGGACTGATTTAGCTATTGAGGCAAAGGATTTAGCTTTACATAAACAAGGGCTTGTTCAAAATGAACAGGATCAATCACAGCTTGAAGGGGTTATCATCAAGGAAAAAGAGGAAAATGGCATTAAAATGTCCTATGTGGAAGTAACAGAAAAGGGCGAAGAAATAATAGGGAAAAAACAAGGTAAATATTTAACAATAGAAGTATTAGGAATAAGACAGCAGGATACGAAATTGCAAGAGAAAGTAGAGAAAGTTTTTGCAAGTGAGTTTTCGCAATTTTTAAAGCAGAGCAATATTAAAGAAAATGCATCCTGCTTAGTAGTTGGGCTAGGGAACTGGAATGTTACCCCAGATGCGTTAGGACCTCAGGTTTGTGAAAATATACTTGTAACGAGGCATTTATACGAATTGCAGCCAGAAAGCGTGGAAGAGGGATATCGGCCTGTATCAAGCTTAGCCCCAGGAGTAATGGGTCTTACTGGAATTGAAACGAGCGATATCATTAAAGGAGTAGTAGAGAAAACGAATCCAGATTTTGTTATCGTAATTGATGCACTCGCATCACGTTCAATAGACCGTGTAAATTCTACTATCCAAGTTTCAGATACAGGGATCCATCCAGGTTCTGGTGTAGGAAATAAACGGAAGGAACTAAGTGAAGAAACATTAGGAAGACCAGTGATTGCAATAGGAGTTCCGACGGTGGTGGACGCTGTATCTATTACGAGCGATACGATAGATTACATCTTGAAGCATTTTGGAAAAGAACTAAAAGAAGGGAATAGGCCATCAAGAGCGTTAGCACCGGCAGGATTAAGCTTTGGAGAAAAAAGAAAATTAACGGAGGAGGATTTGCCAGAAGAACAGCATCGGAAGACTTTTCTCGGTATTATTGGTACATTGCCTGAAGAGGAAAAGAGAAAGTTAATTTATGAAGTGCTATCGCCAATAGGTCATAATTTAATGGTTACGCCAAAAGAAGTGGATGTCTTTATTGAGGATATGGCTAACTTACTTGCAAATGGATTAAATGCTGCCCTTCATTCAGCAATTAATCAAGAAAATGTTGGCTACAATACTCACTAGTTGACAATAATAGTTCTATCTTTCCTAGTATTATCATACATTTTAATAGAGTTGCTAGGAAATGATTGCTATTTTTCCATGGAACGAAAGGATGTATCTCTAGGGATGCTCCCTTTACTTTTTAACATATGGAGAATTGCAGACTTGATAATTAGATTAAAGGAGATTGATCAAGTTGAAACTATATACATTAGGTGCTGTCGGGATCGTTTTGTTAATGTTTATATGTGTCTTATTTGGAATGCAGCAAGCAAATAGCGGGATTCACAAAATGAGAGGCTATGATGATCAAGGGCTTCAAAGTGCAGTATCCGTAAAAAATGAGGATGGAAATGTAGAGGCTTCCGTCCTAGGACAAAACGTTACAAGTCATGATTTAGAACAAAAGAAACAGCAATTAGAAGAAATGAGGGCTTTTAATTTATTGTCAAGTATCGGTAAAGGAGTAGCTGATACCATTTCTTCATTGGCAGAAAAAGGCGTAAGTCTGGTTGGAGATATAATTGAAGAAAAAGAAAATTAGAAAACTGTTTAGTAATTCATTTTACTTTTCGTTGAATCTTATTCTTCACACTGCTATAATCAAAAATAGTGTACATGCGCGATTATTGTAGGAGTGAACTAAATGAACAGAGAAGAGATGCTAAAAAGACAATCAAAAATTAGAAATTTTTCTATTATTGCACATATAGATCATGGGAAATCCACCCTAGCTGATAGAATATTAGAAAAAACAAACGCACTCACTGCACGTGAGATGAAAGATCAGCTATTAGATTCAATGGATTTAGAAAGAGAACGTGGAATCACGATTAAATTAAACTCAGTCCAGCTTAAATATAAGGCAAATGATGGAGAAATCTATACACTTCATTTAATTGATACACCAGGTCACGTGGATTTTACATATGAAGTATCACGTAGTTTGGCTGCATGTGAAGGAGCAGTACTAGTAGTTGATGCTGCACAAGGAATTGAAGCACAAACATTAGCAAATGTTTATTTAGCAATTGATAATGATTTGGAAATTGTTCCGGTTATTAATAAAATTGACCTTCCAAGTGCTGATCCTGAAAGGGTTAGAAATGAAATTGAAGAGGTAATTGGATTAGATGCTTCTGAGGCTGTACTAGCTTCTGCCAAAGCTGGAATAGGGATAGAGGAAATACTAGAACAAGTTGTTGAGAAAGTTCCTGCTCCTGAAGGCGATCCAGAAGCGCCATTAAAAGCACTTATTTTTGACAGCCTATATGATGCATATCGTGGGGTTGTGACGTATATCCGTGTTGTTGATGGTACGGTAAAACCTGGTGACAAAATTAAAATGATGGCAACAGGCAAAGAATTTGAAGTTATTGAGGTGGGAGTATTTACACCGAAAGCTACTCCTACAGATCACTTATCTGTTGGGGATGTAGGTTTCTTAACAGCGGCAATTAAAAATGTTGGGGATACTCGAGTAGGGGATACCATAACTAATGCAAAGAATGGCGCAACAGAAGCATTACCAGGATACCGTAAGTTAAATCCAATGGTTTATTGTGGGTTGTATCCAATAGACAGTGCGAAATTTAATGATTTACGGGAAGCATTAGAAAAATTGGAACTAAATGATTCTGCGTTGCAATTTGAGCCAGAGACATCTCAAGCATTAGGATTTGGTTTCCGTTGTGGTTTCCTTGGCCTTCTTCATATGGAGATTATCCAAGAACGGATTGAGCGAGAATTTAAAATTGACTTGATTACAACAGCACCAAGTGTTATCTACGATGTTATTTTGACAGATGGAACTGAAATCAAGGTAGACAATCCGTCGGCAATGCCAGATCCTCAAAAAATCGAACGCATTGAAGAACCTTTTGTTAAAGCAACAATGATGGCTCCTAATGAATATGTCGGTGCGATCATGGAATTATGTCAACTAAAACGTGGTGTATTCATTGATATGCAATATATGGATGAAACTCGTGTCAAAATTACGTATGAAATCCCATTGTCGGAAATTGTGTATGATTTCTTTGACCAATTGAAATCAAACACAAGAGGTTATGCATCCTTTGATTATGAGTTGATTGGATACAAAACTTCTACACTTGTGAAGATGGATATTTTATTAAATGCAGAACAAGTGGATGCCCTCAGTTTTATTGTTCATAAGGATTTTGCCTATGAAAGAGGGAAAGTAATTGTAGAGAAATTAAAGGAACTTATTCCACGCCAGCAGTTTGAGGTTCCGATCCAAGCGGCAATTGGTCAAAAGATAGTTGCCCGTTCTACCATTAAAGCGATGCGTAAAAACGTATTGGCTAAATGTTACGGTGGAGATATTTCTCGTAAACGTAAATTGCTAGAGAAGCAAAAGGAAGGGAAAAAACGAATGAAGCAAGTTGGTTCCGTTGAAGTACCGCAAGAAGCATTTATGGCCGTATTACGTATGGATGATAATAATACAAAAAAATAAAATACAGTTGATGAGCCGAAAGTAGCATGGATGACAGCTAGTGCAGGAAACTTGCTATTAAGTGCATTGACTGCTATAAGTAAAGGGGGTAGGTGCTAAAGATAGCATCAACCTCTTTTCTTATTTTACCAATGAAACAGGGATTGTGGTTTCCCTGTTTAGTAATAGAGTTGATTAAATTAAAGGTTGTGAAAAATTGATACAAGCAGCATATATTCATATTCCATTTTGTGAGCATATTTGTCACTACTGTGATTTTAATAAAGTATTTTTAAAAGGACAGCCGGTAGATGAATACTTAGATTCATTGGAGAAAGAAATAAAGTTAACCATTGATAAGTATGGGGAACAAACGCTTTCTACCATTTTTGTTGGGGGAGGTACACCGACAAGCTTATCTGCCTCCCAGCTAGAAAGACTTTGTGGAATCATTAATACAGAACTACAGCAGCATCAGGGGATCGAATATACTTTTGAAGCAAATCCTGGTGATTTAACAGAAGATAAATTAAAAGCTCTTTATGAAGGGGGTGTCAATCGTCTAAGCTTTGGTGTTCAGTCTTTTAATAATGAGCTACTACAAAGGATTGGCAGAACACATAAGGCGGAAGACGTTTTTTCATCCATTGAGGCTGCCAAAAAGATTGGATTTAACAATATTAGTGTGGATTTAATTTATAGTTTGCCAGGACAAACACTGGAAGATTTCAAAGATACATTAAAGACTGCATTTACATTGGATATCCAGCATTACTCAGGCTATTCTCTTATTATAGAGCCAAAAACTGTTTTTTATAACCTGATGAGAAAGGGTAAACTACCAACACCTGGTGAAGATGTGGAAGCAAGCATGTATGGGGTGTTAATGGAAGAGATGACAAGTCATGGTTTTCAGCAATATGAAATTAGTAATTTTGCCAAGCCTGGGTTTAAAAGCAAACATAATCTAACCTACTGGAATAATGAGCAATACTTTGGGTTTGGGGCTGGCTCACATGGGTATATTGCTGGAAACCGCTACTCTAATTATGGTCCATTGAAAAAATATATGCAGCCATTAGAACAAGGGGAATTTCCTATTATGCATGAACAGAAGGTATCCCTTGTTGAACAAATGGAGGAAGAATTATTTCTCGGATTAAGAAAAAACCAAGGGGTAAGTTTAACATCTTTTGGAAAAAAATATAATAATACTGTCTTACAACTTTTTGAGAAAGAAATAAAGGGGCTATTGGATCGAGGACTAATCAAAATTCAGGGCGAATATTTGAAATTGACCGATAAAGGAAGATTCTTAGGTAATGAAGTGTTTCAATCGTTTATTGGAGTTCTCTAATAACAGGAGAAGTATTCGCTTCTTTTAAACATTTTAAAGGCTAAGAAAGAAAACTTTTCGTCCGTTGCGATTAGTTGGAAGGGAAAAGGGAAAAATTTCTTGTAGAAATAAGAAGCAAATTATTGACACAGCCCCTTTGTTTTTGCTACTTTATATATAGATTTAGCACTCGCTAACAAAGAGTGCTAACAGAGGTGATTAATGTGTTAACTGATCGTCAATTATTAATATTACAGGTGATTATTGATGATTTTATTTCAACAGCACAACCTGTGGGTTCACGGAGTTTATCAAAGAAAGAAAATATTACGTTTAGCTCCGCTACCATTCGTAATGAAATGGCAGATTTAGAAGAATCCGGGTTTATCGAAAAAACGCACTCTTCTTCTGGTCGAGTACCTTCAGAAAAGGGATATCGTTTTTATGTTGATCATCTTTTATCGCCACAGAAATTAAAGCGTTCAGAAATTTTGAGAATTAACTCACTTTTTGCAGAAAAAATATACGAATTAGAAAATATTGTACAAAAATCCGCAAAAATATTGTCTGATTTAACAAATTATACTACTATTGTCCTTGGGCCTGCCGTTAAGGAAAACAAATTGAAGAAAATTCAAATTGTTCCTTTAAATACGAATACGGCCATTGCCATTATTGTGACAGACTCAGGACATGTAGAAAACAGAATGTTTCATTTACCTGAATCTATCCATGCTGGTGAAATTGAGAAGCTGGTAAATATCTTGAATGAACGTTTAACGGGCGTATCTATTGATAAGCTTCATAACAAGATTTATAAAGAAGTTGCTTCCTTGTTGAAACAGCATATTAGCAATTATGAGTATTTAATCAACTCACTTTCAGAAACGGTAAAAATTGAAACACATGAAAAATTGTTTTTTGGCGGAAAAACCAATATTTTAAGTCAACCAGAATTTCATGATATTGCTAAGATAAGAAATTTGTTGAATATGATTGAAAAAGAGGATGGAATCCCAGAGCTTATTCGCAATAATTCCTCTGATATAAGCATTAAAATTGGTAGAGAAAATAATAATATCGCTATGGAAAACTGCAGTATTATCTCTGCTTCTTACAGTATAGGGAATGAGCAAATTGGATCAATCGCCATTCTTGGTCCAACAAGAATGGAATATTCAAGAGTTGTTAGCTTATTAAATATTTTATCGAATGACCTGACAAAAGTACTTACTAATTTGTATCAAAAATAACTACTGTGGAATATTTAAAGTGTAGAAATTTGGATGTAACTAACCTATTAACTTATTGGCAATTCTGCCAATCTGTACGGGTTTCATCTGAATAATTATTCCTTTAAGGGAGGTGAACAAGTTGGCAGATGAAAAAACAACAAATAGTGCAGAGATGGAACAACAAGAAAATGTCCAAGTAGAAGAAACTGTTGAAGAAGTATTTGAAGAGGCTGAAGCAACTCCTTCCAATGAGGAAAATGCAGTTGAGGAAGAACTAAAGGCAGCAAATGAAAAAATTGCTGTGCTAGAAGCTAAGTTAGAAGAAGAAACTAATCGCTATCTTCGCCTGCAGGCTGATTTTGATAATTCACGTCGCAGATCAAGGCTTGACATGGAAGCGGCTCAAACATATAGAGCACAAAGTCTAGTAATGGACTTATTACCAAGCATCGATAATTTGGAAAGAGCATTGAAAATTGAAGCAGTTGATGAACAAACACAGAGTTTATATACTGGTGTGGAAATGGTTTATCGTGGAATTATTGAGGCTCTTAATAAAGAAGGTGTAGAAGCTATCGAAGCGGTTGGAACAGAATTTGATCCCCATCTTCATCAAGCAGTTATGCAAGAGGAAGTAGATGGAACGGAATCTAATATCGTGGTAGAAGAGTTTCAAAAAGGGTATAAGTTAAAAGACAGAGTGATTCGTCCTGCAATGGTTAAAGTAAGTCAATAAGCATTACATATTAAAATAATAGGAGGGAAATTTCCATGAGTAAAATTATTGGAATTGATTTAGGTACAACAAACTCTTGTGTTGCTGTACTTGAAGGTGGAGAACCAAAAGTTATCCCAAATCCAGAAGGTAATAGAACATCTCCTTCTGTAGTAGCATTCAAAAATGGAGAACGTCAAGTAGGGGAAGTTGCAAAACGTCAATCTATCACAAACCCAAACACGATTATGTCAATTAAACGTCATATGGGTACAGATTATAAAGTGGAAGTTGAAGGCAAGAACTACTCTCCTCAAGAAGTTTCTGCTATTATTCTTCAATACTTAAAAGGTTATGCAGAAGAGTATCTTGGAGAGAAAGTAACAAAGGCTGTTATTACAGTACCTGCTTACTTCAATGATGCAGAACGTCAAGCAACAAAAGATGCTGGTAAAATTGCTGGATTAGAAGTTGAGCGTATTATCAACGAACCAACTGCTGCTGCTTTAGCTTATGGTCTTGATAAAACAGAGGAAGACCAAACTATTTTAGTTTATGACCTTGGGGGAGGTACTTTTGACGTATCTATCCTTGAGCTTGGCGATGGCGTATTTGAAGTTAAGTCAACTGCTGGTGACAATCGTCTTGGTGGAGATGACTTTGACCAAGTTATTATCGATTATTTAGTAGAACAATTCAAAAAAGAAAATGGCATTGATCTAAGCAAAGATAAAATGGCTTTACAACGTTTGAAAGACGCAGCAGAGAAAGCGAAAAAAGATCTTTCTGGTGTAGCTTCTACACAAATTTCTTTACCATTTATCACAGCTGGAGAAGCTGGGCCACTTCACTTAGAAGTAACTTTATCTCGTGCTAAATTCGAAGAAATTTCTGCTTCATTAGTAGAACGTACAATGGGACCAACTCGTCAAGCACTTAAAGATGCTAATCTTAACGCTTCTGAAATTGATAAAGTTATCCTTGTAGGTGGATCAACTCGTATTCCTGCTGTTCAAGAAGCAATCAAAAAAGAAATCGGTAAAGAGCCGCATAGAGGAGTAAACCCAGATGAAGTAGTTGCAATGGGTGCAGCTATCCAAGGTGGCGTAATTACTGGTGATGTAAAAGACGTTGTTCTTTTAGACGTAACACCACTATCATTAGGTATCGAAACAATGGGTGGAGTATTTACAAAGTTAATTGAACGGAATACAACAATCCCTACTTCTAAATCACAAGTATTCTCAACTGCTGCAGATAACCAAACAGCTGTTGATATCCACGTGCTTCAAGGGGAGCGCCCAATGGCTGCAGATAATAAAACATTAGGCCGCTTCCAATTAGCTGATATTCCACCAGCACCACGTGGAATTCCGCAAATTGAAGTATCATTTGATATCGATAAAAATGGTATTGTAAATGTTCGTGCGAAAGATCTTGGTACAAACAAAGAACAAACTATTACAATTAAATCTTCTACAGGCTTGTCAGATGAAGAAATCGACAAAATGGTAAGAGAAGCAGAAGATAATGCTGAAGCAGATAAAAAGCGTAAAGAAGAAGTGGAACTACGTAATGAAGCAGATCAATTAGTATTCACTACTGAAAAAACATTGAAAGATTTAGAAGGAAAAGTGGATGAAAGCGAAGTTGCCAAAGCGAATGAGGCAAAAGACGCTTTAAAAGCTGCTATTGAGAAAAACGAATTAGAAGATATTCGTGCGAAAAAAGATGCTCTTCAAGAAATCGTTCAAGCTCTTTCTATGAAATTATATGAAGAAGCAGCACAAGCAGCACAAGCTGCACAAGGAGCAGAGGGCGGAGCATCTGATAAAGATGACAACGTAGTCGATGCAGAATTTGAAGAAGTAAAAGACGATAAATAAACGAATGAAAACAATATATAATTAGAAAAAAGTCAAAGTCAGGTTATCTTGACTTTGGCTTTTCTTTTAGATGTTTTTTGGCGATATTTAAGAAAGTTAGGAAGAAACTATTGTACTTTGGAAATGCAAAATGATACAATAGCATCTATGTGAAAAGAATCGGGGAGTGGTAATCAATTATGGACAAACGAGATTACTATGAAGTCCTTGGAGTTAGCAAAGGAGCTTCTAAGGATGAAATAAAAAAGGCTTATCGAAAGCTTTCAAAAAAGTATCATCCGGATATTAATAAAGAACAAGATGCAGATGAAAAGTTTAAAGAAGTGAAAGAGGCCTATGAAGTACTAAGTGATGACCAAAAACGAGCTCATTATGATCAATTTGGACATACAGATCCTAACCAAGGCTTTGGTGGCGGCTCAGATTTCGGTGGCTTTGGCGGTTTTGAAGATATTTTCAGCACTTTCTTTGGTGGTGGTGGAGGATCCAGAAGAAGAGATCCAAATGCACCGCGTCAAGGAGCTGATTTACAGTATACGATGACCCTTTCGTTTGAAGAAGCGGCATTTGGTAAAGAAACTGAAATTGAAATACCAAGAGAAGAAAATTGTGAAACATGTAATGGAACAGGAGCAAAGCCAGGCACTAAGCCAGTTACATGTAAGCATTGTAGCGGTACAGGTCAACTGAATGTGGAGCAAAACACACCATTCGGTCGTATTGTGAATAGAAGAACATGTAATTACTGTAATGGAACTGGTAAAGAGATTAAACATAAATGTTCGACTTGTGGCGGAACAGGTAAAGTGAAAAAACGCCGCAAAATCAGTGTTAAAATTCCAGCCGGTATTGATGATGGTCAGCAATTAAGAGTCACAGGTCAAGGTGAACCTGGCACAAACGGGGGACCAGCAGGAGATTTATATGTTGTATTCCACATAAGAAGACATGAGTTCTTCGAACGTGATGGAGAAGATGTATATTGTGAAATGCCAATCACGTTTGTTCAGGCTGCGCTTGGAGATGAAGTGGAAGTACCAACTATCCATGGAAAAGTGAAGCTAAAAGTGCCTGCAGGGACACAAACTGGAACGAAATTCCGACTTAAAGGCAAAGGTATTCCGAATGTACGTGGATATGGCCAAGGTGACCAGCATGTTATCATTCGTTTAGTCACACCTACAAAGTTATCAGATAAGCAAAAGCAACTATTACAAGAATTTGCTGAAGTATCTGGAGTTTCCCCTCAAGGAGAAGAAGAGGACAGCTTTTTCTCTAAAGTAAGAAAAGCGTTTAAAGGTGAATAATCAAAAAGGAGTTGGTAGAGATGAAATGGTCAGAAATCACAATTCATACGACAAATGAAGCGATTGAACCTATTTCAAATATTTTGCATGAAGCAGGTGCTAGTGGGGTAGTGATTGAAGATCCCTTTGAATTAATTAAAGAAAGAGAAGACCAATTCGGCGAAATCTACCAACTAAATCCTGATGATTATCCTGAAGAAGGCGTTCTAGTTAAAGCATATTTACCAATCAATAGTTTTCTTGGAGAAACAGTAGAGGCAATTAAAGAAAACATCAATAATTTAGTACTATTTAATATTGATATTGGTTTAAATAAAGTTTCCATCATGGAAGTTAATGAAGAAGAATGGGCTACTGCTTGGAAAAAATATTATCATCCTGTAAAAATATCAGAGAAATTTACCATTGTACCAACATGGGAGAATTATACACCTGTTCATACGGATGAATTAATAATTGAATTAGATCCAGGCATGGCTTTCGGTACAGGTACCCACCCAACAACTGTATTATGTATCCAAGCTTTGGAAAGAATAGTTAAAAAAGAGGATATAGTTATTGATGTTGGGACTGGTTCTGGAGTATTAAGCATTGCTGCGGCAATGTTAGGAGCTAAATCTGTGCTTGCCCTAGATTTGGATGAAGTTGCGGTGCGTTCTGCAAAACTAAATATTAAATTAAACAAGGTTCATGAAACGACAACGGTCCGTCAAAATAATTTATTGAGTGGAATAAATGAACAGGCAGATGTGATTGTTGCAAATATATTGGCAGAGGTTATTGTGCGTTTTACAGATGATGTGTACCGTTTACTTCATAAAGACGGCTACTTTATTGCTTCTGGTATAATTCTTCAGAAAAAAGAAGAAGTAAAGGATGCTATTATTGCATCTGGACTAGAAATAATAGAAACGGTTCAAATGGAAGATTGGGTTAGTATTACTGCTCAAAAAAGAATGAGTGAGTAACTATAAACTTATATCTTTTTACGGTTAAAGCTAAAAAAGGGTAAGCGTATAGACTAAAGGAAAAAGGAAGTTTCGTTTTACGATTCTTCCTTATCTATTGGGTAAAGGAAAGTAGGTATTTCGATTGCAGCGTTATTTTGCTAAAAATGAAGAAGATACATTTATTATCCAAGAAGACGATTATCATCATATCGTTCGTGTTATGCGAATGAATATGGACGATGAAATATACTGTGTAAATGATAATCAACAGGTAGCACGTTGTAAGATAGCAAATATTTCCGAAAACGAAGTGACGGCAAAGGTGGTACAATGGTTGGAAGGAGAAATAGAGCTGCCTGTTTCTGTTTCCATTGTGAGCGGAATGCCAAAAGGGGATAAGCTAGAATGGATTATTCAAAAAGGGACAGAATTAGGAGCTTTTAAGTTTATCCCTTTTATAGCAGCTCGCTCTGTCGTTAAGTGGGATGAGAAAAAAGGTGGGAAAAAGCTTGTTCGCTGGAATAAGATTGCGAAAGAAGCAGCAGAACAATCTCATCGGACGATGATTCCTAAAGTAAATACCCCAATTGATATGAAAGAATTGATTAAACTTTCAGAAGGCTTTCATGTAAAGTTAGTAGCATACGAAGAAAAGGCAAAACAAGGCGAATCGTCTATATTAACGAAGAAACTTAAGTCAATGGCAAAGGGACAATCAATCCTTGCTGTATTTGGACCAGAAGGTGGTCTAACAGAAGCAGAAGTTACGTTATTAAAAGATCATGGTTTTGAATTATGTGGACTTGGTCCAAGAATATTAAGAACAGAGACAGCTCCATTGTATCTGTTGTCTGCTGTATCTTATCATTTTGAATTGATGGAGTGATAAAAATGCCAACAGTTGCTTTTCACACATTAGGATGTAAAGTAAACCATTATGAAACAGAAGCGATCTGGCAGTTGTTTAAACAACAGGGCTATGAACGTGTAGAATATGAAAATATGTCTGATGTATATGTTATTAACACATGTACAGTTACAAATACAGGCGATAAGAAGAGCCGACAAGTTATTCGTCGTGCAGTGCGGAAAAATCCTGACGCAGTTATTTGTGTTACAGGTTGTTATGCACAAACGTCACCAGCAGAAATTATGGCTATTCCTGGTGTTGATATTGTAGTGGGTACACAGGATCGCGTAAAAATGCTAGAGTATATTGCACAGTACAAAGAAGAAAGACAACCAATTAATGCGGTTGGAAACATTATGAAAAACCGCGTATATGAGGAAATGGATGTACCTGCATTTACAGATAGAACAAGAGCTTCATTAAAAATTCAAGAAGGCTGTAATAATTTTTGTACATTTTGTATTATTCCATGGGCAAGAGGTTTAATGCGTTCTCGAGATCCACAAGATGTCATTAAACAAGCACAACAATTAGTGGATGCTGGCTATAAAGAGATTGTCTTAACAGGGATTCATACAGGTGGATATGGTTCAGATATGAAGGATTATAATCTTGCAAACTTACTTCGAGACTTAGAAGCAGAAGTAAAGGGCTTGAAAAGACTACGTATTTCTTCCATTGAAGCTAGTCAAATAACAGATGAAGTTATTGAAGTATTGGATAAATCCAAAATTGTCGTAAACCATCTTCATATTCCTATTCAATCAGGTTCTGACACTGTTTTAAAAAGAATGAGAAGAAAATATACGATGGAATTTTTTGCAGAAAGAATTACAAAATTAAAAGAAGCTCTACCAGGACTTGCTATCACTTCAGATGTTATCGTTGGCTTCCCAGGCGAAACAGAAGAAGAGTTTATGGAAACATATAATTTTATAAAAGACCATAAATTTTCTGAATTACATGTGTTCCCATATTCTAAGAGAACTGGAACTCCTGCCGCACGTATGGACAACCAAATTGACGAAGAAGTAAAAAATGAACGTGTTCATCGATTGATTTCTCTTTCAGATCAACTTGCAAAAGAATATGCGTCTAACTATGAAGGGGAAGTAGTAGAAGTCATTCCGGAAGAAGTATACAAAGAGGATGGCAATGGAAAACTCTTTGTTGGCTATACAGATAACTATTTAAAAGTTGTGTTCCCTGCTACAGAAGAAATGATAGGGAAAATTGTTAAAGTAAAAATTATAAAAGCTGGTTATCCTGTAAATGAAGGACAATTTGTCCGCATATTAGAGGAAATGGAAGATCAGGCTGCGATAGTATCTTAATCATAGCATTTCCTATTTGTTGATTTACATTTAATATATAATAAGTTACTCAAGCTCTTTTGAATTAGTATTCTAAGGAGCTTGAATATATATTTTTCAAGAGTACATATATCAAAGGAGAATCATAATGAACATTGCTAAAATGATTGATCACACTTTATTGAAAGCTGATGCAACGAAAGAACAAATTGTTACTCTTTGTGAAGAAGCAAAGCAATATACATTTGCTTCCGTTTGTGTTAATCCAACATGGGTGAAAGTTGCTAGTGAATTACTTGATGGAACAGAAGTAAAAGTATGTACAGTGATCGGTTTCCCTTTAGGTGCAACCACTTCTGCAACAAAAGCATTTGAAACAGAGGATGCCATTAAAAATGGTGCTACAGAAGTAGACATGGTTATTAATATTGGTGCATTAAAGGATAAAAATTATGATTTAGTAAAAGAAGATATAAAAGCAGTAGTGGATGCTGCAAAAGGCAAGGCGTTATCAAAAGTTATTATTGAAACAAGCTTATTAACTAATGAGGAAAAAGAGATTGCTTGTAAACTAGCAGTAGAAGCTGGCGCTGATTTTGTTAAAACATCTACTGGTTTCTCCACAGGTGGAGCAACAGTTGAGGACATTGCATTAATGAGAAAAACTGTCGGACCGAGTGTAGGTGTAAAGGCATCTGGAGGGGTACGCAGCAGCGAAGATACAGCGAAAATGATTGAAGCTGGAGCAACTAGAATTGGAGCAAGCTCTGGTGTTGCAATTGTTAATGGTTTAACGAGCACCAGTGATTATTAATATTCCTTTTTTTTAAAATCCTTAGAGAAAACGTAGAATTGTTTTCTCTAAGGATTTTTTTTAATCGTTTCATAAGTATGTAAGTCTAATAACTTGCCATATAACTTTTCCGATAATTACTTGGAGTGGTATTCATAATTTTTTCGAAATTACGATTAAAGCTACGAATATTTCGATAGCCAACTATATCGGAAATTTCTGTAATTTTGCTATCCGTAGTTTTTAATAATTGAGAAGCCAATGTGACACGATGTCCATTAAGAAAATCAACGAACGGAACTTTCAGTATCTTTGTGAAAAATCTAGATAGGTAGGAATAGTCATAGCCAAATTTTTGTGATAAATCTTTTAATGAAAGCTCCTCGGTAAAATGATTTTGGATATAATTAAGTAAATCATGTAATAAATATTCATCCCTTCTTGCTTCCTCTTTAAAGGTTGTTTGATTTAACAATTCAGCACAAATCAAATAAAGGACCCCTTTTTTGGCTATCATCGAGCTTTTATTAGTCATTAAAATCTCTTTTATCATTTCACTAATACCAGGCTGTAAGAGGAATATTGGCTCGATTAAATCTTTATTTTTGCTTAATTGAAAAAATTGATTAACAAACTCTGGAGAAAAGACATAAATCCAGGCATGGTTTTTATTTTTACTTTGCATACTATGTATTTGATTCGAAAGAACGAAAGCGCTTTCTCCTCTGTGAAGGGTATAAGTTTTATTTTGGATTGTAAGATCCAGTGTCCCTTCATCGACCATTACAAGCTCCATACTTCGATGAAAATGTGGAAGGATATTGGGATTGGTTGCCGAAATACGATCAAAATCTCCATTTTGTCCAAAATAATTAGATTGATAATATAACATTCAATATGCTCCTTTCAAGTCAAATTTTGTCCATAATTATACAATTTAAGTACTAGTTACGTCAATCAGTGATGACTAAAATTAATCTGTAATAAGAAAGGAATCTTTATTTCTTATTGCCCTATAAGTAGTCTTACTATACTAATAATGAGACTGCACATTTTTTATTCAAATGGCGTATTGCTTATGAGGATTTGTTAGCTAACAAAATGGCAAAAAGGAGATGAAAGATAAATAGCCTGTGCATAACAATGGACTCAGCAATGCTATAAAAAGATGGGAGAGATGAGAAAGAAATGAAAACGAATTCAAGTTTTGTATACCCCCTTATATTTGTTTTGAGAGATATTATTGATTTTACGTAGTGAATTTCGTTTTATACGAATATTAAGATGTCTTTGCAAATATCATTTTTGAAGTAAACAAATTAAAAAAGAAAGAGTGTAGATTCCTATTGAATAATTATCAATGGATTTGGAGTTATGTAAAGAAGAATAAGAAAAAAGTAATTACCGCAACATTGATTTTATTGGCAAATTCCTTTTTTGTAGTGATTATTCCTATATTAAGTGGAAGGCTAATTGATGAAGTCATTGAGAATAATCAAGTACAACTTTTAGTTCCAATTCTGTTAGCGATGGTAGGAGCAACACTTATTAGAACCGTTACCCGTTACATATACCAATTATTATATGAAAAAGTTGGTCAGGATGCACAGTTTGATATCAGGCAAGACATGTATAAGAAGCTTCAAGAGCTTGATTTTGATTTCTTTAATCATAATAGAGTGGGAGATATTATGGCGAGAATGACGGGGGATATGGACGCCATACGTCATTTCGTTTCATGGGTATGCTATAACATAGCCGAATGTGTCGTTTGGTTTGTTGTAGCTATTATCGTAATGATGAATATTGATTGGAAATTAACTTTAGGATTAGTTGCGGTCACGCCAATTATTTTTATTTTTACACAAAAAATGTCCAGAGCAGCACACCCTGTATTTTTAGAAATTAGAGAAAGTTTTTCAAGGCTGAATTCAATGGTAGAAGAAAATATTAGTGGGAACAGAGTAGTCAAAGCATTTTCGCGGGAAGAATACGAAATTGAAAAGTTCAATCATTTCAATAATGATTATCAAAAGCGTAATCTGGATTCTGCCAATGTGTCAAAAAAATACTTACCATGGTTAGATGGCTTTGCAGGTATGCTCGCTGTTATCACCTTATTGCTAGGCGGATTATTTGTTATTCAAGGTAGCATGACAATTGGGGATTTAGTTGCTTTTAATGGATTCATGTGGTTATTAAATATGCCAATGCGAATGAGCGGATGGTTAATAAATGATGTACAGCGTTTTAATGCATCTTGTGTAAAAATAAGAAATTTATTAAAAACAGAATCACAGATTAGAGTGGAAGAAAGAAAACAAACGAAGAAAATTTCCGGCTACGTAACGTTTAAAAATGTCTCCTTTGCGTTTTCTGATGATCCAGAAACGCAAATATTAAAAAATGTGTCCTTTGCAGTCCGACCAGGACAAACGGTTGGAATATTAGGGGAAACAGGGTCAGGTAAATCTACACTAGTTAACTTGATTGCCAGATTCTATGATCCGACTGAAGGGGAAGTATTAATTGATCACGTAAATGCAAAAGAATGGCCTGTACGAAAGCTCCGTGATCAGATTTCCATGGTTATGCAAGATATCTTCTTATTCTCAAATACAATTGAAGAAAACATTTCTTTTGGAAAGCCATTTTTGAATATAGAACAGATACAGCGAGTTGCTACTATAGCAGATGCTCATAATTTTATCGTCAGAATGCCCGAGGGCTACAATACCATTGTGGGAGAGCGTGGAGTTGGTCTATCAGGCGGACAAAAGCAAAGGATTTCCTTAGCAAGAGCATTAGCAAAAGATCCATCCATCTTAATTTTGGACGATACAACCTCTGCGGTAGATATGGAAACAGAAAGTAAAATCCAAAAGGAATTAAATCAGCTAACCCAAGATAAAACAACCTTCATTATTGCACACCGAATTTCTTCTGTAAGAGATGCGGATTTTATTTTAGTTCTCGACAAAGGGGAAGTGAAAGAGCAGGGTACGCATATGGAGCTTGTAGCGAAAAAAGGGCTGTATTACGATGTTTATAAAAGGCAGCTAGGACTAGTTGAGCAGGAAGAAGGGGGAGCAACCATTGGCCCGTAATAAATTTAATGTTGATGAAGAATTAGAAACCGAATTTAACTGGAGTCACTATAAACGTATCGGTGCATATATTAAACCTTATAAAAAGGCATTGTTTATTACATTGCTGATCATATTAACTGCCAATGTTGCAGGGATGCTCGGTCCATTTTTTACGAAAATAGCAATCGATGAAATTATCCCAGATAAAAATATTCCGCTATTAATTGGACTTAGTATACTATTTTTGTTATCCCTTATCGTTATTGGAATATGTATGCGTTATAGAATTCAATGGATTACACGTATTGGTCAAAATATTTTAAAGGATATGCGTTTGGATATTTTTCAGCATTTGCAAAAGTTACCTTTTTCTTATTTTGATAATCGTCCACATGGAAAAATATTAATAAGAGTAGTTAACTATATTAATACACTTAGTGATTTATTAAGCAACGGATTAATTAATCTAATCTCAGATATTATCAGTGTTATTATTACTTTGATTTTTATGTTTGCGATTGATGCTAAATTAACATTATACAGTTTAGCTCTGCTCCCTATTTTAGGAATATTGGTATGGGTTATTAAAAATATGCAAAGAAAAGCATATCAAGTATTAAGTAACAAACAATCCAACATGAATGCATATATTCATGAAAGTATTGCAGGGATTAAGATTACACAATCATTTGCAAGAGAAGATGAGAATTATGAAATATTTGATGAAGTGAGCAATGAAACCCGAACCTCTTGGATGAAGGCTGTTTCCATTCAGTTTCTACTCTGGCCAGGTGTACAAAACATCTCCGTGTTGACAACAAGTTTAATTTACTTTGTAGGAATCCGTCAGATTGGGGTGGATGTTAGTACAGGTACACTTGTTGCTTTTATTGGCTATGTAAATAACTTTTGGAATCCAGTAATTAATATGGGGAACTTTTATAATGCGCTTATTACAGCGTCTGCTTATTTAGAACGAATTTTTGAAACGCTAGATGTAGAGCCAGATATTAAAGATAGTCCTAAAGCCATTCAAATGCCGACTATTAAAGGAAACGTAACATTTGATCATGTATCTTTCCGTTATGAAGAAGGGAAAAACATTCTAAACGATGCCAGTTTCCATATTAATTCGGGAGAAAGCATTGCTTTAGTAGGCCCAACTGGTGCAGGAAAGTCAACCATTATAAATTTACTTAGCAGGTTCTATGATGTTAATGAAGGAAGCGTAAAAATTGATGATATCGATGTACGAGATGTCACATTGAAATCACTGCGTTCTCAAATGGGGGTAATGCTTCAAGACACTTTTGTATTTTCAGGAACAATCCTTGATAATATTCGTTATGGAAAATTGGATGCAACAGAAGATGAAATAATCACAGCGGCTAAAATTGTCAGGGCAGATGACTTCATTAAAGATCTAAAGGATGGATATCATACGGTTGTTGAAGAACGAGGCAGTACTTTATCAGCAGGACAAAGACAATTAATATCCTTTGCAAGGGCACTTTTAGCAAATCCCAAAATATTGATCTTAGATGAAGCGACTAGTAGTATTGATACCAAAACTGAGGAGCTTCTACAAGAAGGGATAACGGAATTACTAAAGGGAAGAACTTCTTTTATTATCGCTCATCGATTATCGACCATTAAAAATAGCAGTCAAATATTCTATATAGATGGAGGAAGAATTGCGGAAAAAGGTACCCATGACGAGCTAATGGCTTTAAAAGGATTATATTATCATTTATATCAATCACAATATGATTTACTTAAAGTTATGTGAAAAAGAGACTGGGACATAAGTATTTCGGTCATAGATAAACCCGACCCCCAACCATACAAGCGTTTCGTATGGTTGGGGGTCGGGTTTTAATCAGTTTATAAAAGGCTGTTTCAGTAAAGTTGGGATAGTAATATCAACAGCCTAAAATACACTTCGCTTTCCAAAGGAGTGCTATCTCCTCGGAAAACATATGAAAATACCCAATTTAAAAGTGGGCTACCAATAATTATGGTTAAATTGCTGTTTCAGTACCCTCCATTAGTTAAGTCAAAATGCCTCGTTCATCGCGCGACGTATCGCAATGGAATGAATTGGTTTCGCCGATTGATTATTTACAGATAGACAATTTAGTTTTGTCTAAGCCTCCTCTATTATCAAGAAAATAAGCAAAACTTCAGCTATGTATACGCATTATTAATTTGCCAAAACGCTCGGCAAAGGGTAGAACAAGTAGGGAAGATAGGACATTAAATAAAAGGCTTGCATGGGCAAGTTGAACATCGATGTCAGCAGTCATATTTTTAACGGTAGCTGCTAATATGTCAATGAAAGGATAGAATAGAATAACTCCTCCTATATTTAGCCAAATATGAGCATATGCACATAGCTTTGAGCTTTTTTCTGTTCCTATTGATGCTAAATAAGAAGTAATACATGTGCCGATATTAGAGCCAAGCATAATGGCTATAGCAATTTCTATTGGAAGCATGCCGGCCTCTAAAAAACCCATCATAATCCCAATTGTTGCCGTGCTCGATTGAATCAAGGCAGTAACGCCAATGCCAACTAAAAGAGCAATAATAGGTTGATCAGCTAATTGTAGAAAAAAAGTGTTTAAAAGGGGATGGTCTTCAATCATCCCTGCAAAATATTTAAATCCACGCATCGTTGTAAATACAGTAGAAATTCCGAATAAAATGAATCCAATACTTCTTAATTGGGATTTGTTAAATATCATAAATAGGACACCGATGATAGCAAGCGGAAGTAAATAATCATTGATGTCGAAAGTGATGAATTCAGTTGTTAATGTGGTCCCAATATTGGTTCCTAAAATAATGCCAATGGATTGAGGAAAGGATAAAACTCTGGCGGAAATCAGCCCAATCGTAAGCACCATTACGGCAGCACTGCTTTGGAGTAATGCTGTAATTAAAATCGAGATAATTAACCCTTTCCAAGGTTTATCTGTTAATTTTTCGAGCAAGCCTTTAAGAGATTTGGAAGATAAATTAAATAAACCTGTCCGTAAAAGGGTCATCCCAAAAATAAATAATAGGATAAGAACGATAAACAGTATAAGATAAATCATTATATATTTCCTCCTCTATGAAAACTATATGAAGAAAAGGCTGTGGACATGTCATCTGCGGCTAAATAAATGATGGAGAAGGTAGCATAAGTTACTTATATAAGTTCTTGTCATGACATATGTTTATAATGATCTATAGAGGGAAAAATAAAGGACGAGAAAGGAATGGAGGGAGAAAAGGGCTGATTATTGTATAAAACACCCTTTTTTTACGTTTTTTTTAAAACAATTTGTCTAACTAGGTCAAATACGGTTGACCTTGTCACTTTGATATATTATAATGTCAAGGTACATGGAAACCATGTTGATGTTAGTGTGTTGTGTTCGGAGGGAGGGAAAGAGAATGTCTAAAACCGTCGTTCGTAAAAACGAATCGCTTGAAGATGCTCTTCGTCGCTTCAAACGTTCAGT
>Ga0182738_1000189_pt1 | contig 95371 bp, 103 predicted proteins | sample eDN5th30CBELigMG_FD_128876 | JGI IMG/M metagenome (GOLD analysis project Ga0182738, IMG submission 128876) | Enriched Miracle-Growth compost microbial communities from Emeryville, California, USA - eDNA 5th pass 30_C BE-Lig MG (version 2)... ... | reverse complement strand
CAGCCTGCGTTGCAGTTTTGCCAGTTTTGTTTCGTTCTTGCGGAACGTATTCGGCGAAGCAACTTTTTCTCCTGTCGAGAGGATGGCAAAGTGAGTCAGACCGAGATCAATGCCAATCTTGCCAGTGGTCCGCACCTTGGCACTCACGGCGTCATCGCACAGCAGGCTGACGAAGTACCGGCCAGCAGTGTCCTTGCTGACTGTAACAGTCGTTACCTTGGCAGCCTTGGGAATTTGTCTCGACCATCGGATGTTCAGGGGTTCGGACATTTTCGCCAACTTCAGCAATTGGCCGTCCCACTTGAAGGCGCTGGTCGTGTATTCCGCAGATTGTTTTTCATCCTTGCGCTTGAACTGCGGATAGCGGGCGCGTTTGGCAAAGAAGTTGGCGAACGCGGTTTGCAGATGGCGCAAAGCCTGTTGAACAGGAACGCTCGAAACCTCATTGAGCCATGCATACTCAGACTGTTTTTTCAGTGCCGTGAGCACCGCAGAGGACTCATGGTAGCCGACCCTCTCCTGCCGCTGCATCCATGCATCGGTTCGCAACCGAAGCATGTGGTTATAGGCGAAGCGCGCGCATCCGAACGTCCGCGCAAGGATCACTTCCTGTTCGGGCGTCGGGTAGCACCGGAATCGGTATGCACGCTTGATGTCCATGTCTCACATTATACAGCAGCACAGTGTGAGATACTTCATTCCCAACCAGTAGTGCAGCCTGTTGGCTGCGCTCCTTTCCTCCCCGGCCTGAACGCCGGAGTTTCTCGGAGTAATTAGATGAATCTTGACAGAGTCAGCTCCGGCCGTGACGTGCCGAACGATTTCAATGTCATCATAGAAATACCCATGAACGCCGACCCCATCAAATACGAGGTGGATAAGGAAACGGGTGCAATGTTTGTTGATCGCTTCATGTCGACATGCATGCACTATCCCTGTAATTACGGCTATATCCCGCACACGCTCTCGGAAGATGGGGATCCGGTGGATGTTCTGGTGATTTCACCGGTTCCACTCATCTCAGGAGTGGTGGTACGGTGTCGACCGCTGGGTATGCTTCAAATGACCGATGAGGCAGGGGGAGACGCGAAGGTCCTGGCGGTGCCAATCGACAAACTGTGCGCCCTCTATCGTGCGGTGAAATCTCACGCTGACTTGTCTGAACTGACACGCGCACAGATTGCCCATTTTTTCGAGCACTACAAGGATCTGGAACCCGGCAAATGGGTGAAGATAACCGGATGGGCAGGGGTAACGGAAGCCGAAGTGGAAATTAAAAGTGGAGTAAACCGCTATAACTCGGCTACGAAAAAGCCAATGTTTTAAAGCTGGGCGAGAGCACTGGCACAGCAGGCAGAATGAAAAAAATGAGTTGGCTCGAACGTATCGTATTGAAGGGTGAGATTGTCACTCTGGAACCGCTTGCACCTGATCACATCGAGCCTTTGCGATGTGCGGTCAGGGATGGAGAATTCTGGAAGCTCTGGTTCGCAAATGTGCCCTCGCCCGGGCAGATGGAAAACTATGTGATCACCGCCATTGAAAATGCTGAAAAAGGAAACATCGCATTTGCGGTGAGGCTCAATGCAACAGGCGGAATCGTGGGCACGACCCGTTTCTATAATGTGGATGAAGCAAACAGGCGCCCCATGCTCGGTTACACCTGGTATGCGAAATCGGTCTGCAAAACTGGAGTGAACACGGAAAGCAAGCTGTTATTACTCCAGCACATCTTTGAGAAAAAGAAGGCGATAGCGGTAGAATTCAGGACACATTTTTTCAACCAGGTTTCCAGGACTGCAATTGAACGCCTGGGCGCGAAACAGGATGGGATATTGCGCAATCATCAGATCATGCGTGATGGCTCCATCCGCGATACTGTCGTTTATTCGATCCTCCAGCATGAGTGGCCGGCCGTGAAGAACAACCTGCTGGACAGACTCTCGCTCTCGTCCAGCCAGGGGAATCCCTCGTCCAAGTAGTCCGAGTAATATATTGCATTAGATATATGATGGGACAGTTCCGGTTCTTCCAGCAGGAACTTCAAAAGCGGGCAAACCCTCCAAGCTTTGGGCGACGTAATTGCATAGCCGCATATCAGTCGCCATCGCCATCGAGGAATACAAAACGGGGAGCAGGCATGAATCGACGAAAACTGCTGGGATTGCTTGGAATAACCGGAATCAGCATGGCGGGACGACATTCATCCATCAACGCCGGAACCGGGGAGGTAGACCGTAAAATGATTTCATGCGTGATAACACCCCAGCAAACGGAAGGCCCCTATTTCGTCGATGAGCGCCTGCACCGCTCAGACATTCGATCCGATCCTTCGGATGGCTCAGTAAAAGACGGCCTTCCGCTTGCACTCGAAATGCGCGTTTTCACGGTAGGCAACGAGGGTAAGACCGGTTGCCTGCCGCTTGCCAATGCCTTAGTGGATATCTGGCATTGCGATGCGCAGGGAATCTATTCTGATGTCGAGGACAGGAATTTCAATACGATGGGAAAGAAATTCCTGCGCGGCTATCAGGTAACGGACAGGAACGGCAGCGTGCGTTTTATCACCATTTATCCTGGCTGGTATCCTGGCAGAACTGTTCATATTCATTTCAAGATACGTACCGATCCCGGTTATGCGCGCGGTCGCGAATTTACATCACAACTCTACTTCGATGATGCGATTACCGATAAGGTGCACGCACAGCCTCCGTATGCCGAACATGCGAGAAAGGGTTCATACCAGCAGAGAACCAGGAATGAAGATGACAGCATTTATCTCAAGGGTGGAAGACAACTGATGCTCAAGCTTGCCGAAGCAGAAATGGGCTATGCGACTGCATTCGATGTAGGGCTTGAATCGGCGTAAAACAGCGTAAGAAATTAAAGAAGGCACGGATGAGTCAGGACAGCTTGTACCCCTCAAAGAGGGGAGCATTCACTCAAACAAGGTTGAACTCCGACCCCTGACGTCGCGCCCGTTGACCCAGCGATGCCTGGATCGCATCATCCACTGTTTCCAGAAAAACGAACTCCAATGTGGAACGCGTTGTTTCAGGCACCTCACGCAGGTCTTTCTCGTTGCGGGCAGGCAGCAACACCGTGCGCAGGCCCGCGCGCTGGGCGGCAAGTACCTTCTCCTTGATACCCCCCACCGGCAGCACCATCCCCCGCAGGCTGATCTCTCCCGTCATCGCCACATCGCGATGTACTGGGCGGTTGGTAAAAAGCGAAGCAAGCGCTATAAACATCGCCACACCCGCACTGGGACCATCTTTAGGGATAGCCCCTGCCGGCACATGCACGTGCACGTCGATGCCTTCAAATACGGATGCGGGGATGTGAAGACTGTCTGCCCGGCCTTTCAATAACGTAAGCGCCGCCTGCGCACTTTCCTTCATCACACCGCCAAGCTGCCCGGTTAAAATAAGCTGCCCGCGCCCGCTCACCCGCGTTGCTTCGATAAAAAGAATGTCACCGCCTACGGGTGTCCAGGCAAGTCCCGTCGCAACACCTGGCAAACTGGTGAGCAGCCCGGTCTCGTGCTCGAATTTGGCAGGCCCGAGGATAGTATCCAGATCCGCGGCATCCACGCGTACCCTAGCCTCTGCATCCGACGCGACACGCATGGCTGCATGCCGCATGACCCGCCCGATCTCCCGTTCGAGTTGCCGTACTCCCGCCTCACGGGTGTAATTGGCGATGATGCCATCGAGCGCTTCCACCGTTATCTCACACTGATCCTCGTTCAGACCATTGGCCTCACGTTGACGGCTTACGAGGTAACGCTGCGCAATCTGAAGCTTCTCCTCCCGGGTGTAGCCGGGAAGGTCAATAATCTCCATCCGGTCGCGCACCGGAGGCGGCACGTTATCAATAACGTTCGCCGTGGCGATGAAAACAACACGGCTCAAATCGAACGGCACTCCCAGGTAGTTGTCCCGGAACGTTGAATTTTGCTCGGGGTCCAGCACCTCAAGCAAGGCTGCCGAGGGGTCGCCGTGGAGACTGGCAGACATTTTATCCACCTCATCGAGCATCATCACGCAGTTGCGCGCGCCGGCCTTGCGCAGGCTCTGCACGATGTTGCCCGGCATGGCGCCAATGTAGGTGCGGCGATGGCCGCGCATTTCCGCCTCGTCATGCACGCCGCCCAACGACACGCGCACAAATGGCCGCTGCAATGCCCGAGCAATGCTCTGGCCAAGCGAAGTCTTGCCCACCCCGGGCGGCCCGACAAAACATAAGATAGGCGCGCGCCCCTGCGGCTTCAACTTTTGAACGGCCAGGAATTCGATAATGCGCTGCTTGACGCGCTCGAGCCCGAAATGATCGTGTTCGAGAATCTGGCGCGCGGCATCAAGATCGATGAGCGCATCCTCCGGGAGTTTCCAAGGCAGTTCCGTCATCCATTCAAGGTAAGTGTGCAGCATCGAATATTCACTGGAAGCTGTAGGCATGCGCTTTAAGCGCTGCAATTCCTTTCTGGTCTGCGCCTCGACCTCTTCCGGCATGCCGGCCTTGGCGATCGCTTCATCCAGCTTCTCTATTTCCTCGTCGTCCCCCTCCGTCTCACCGAGCTCTTTCTGGATGGTCTTCAATTGCTCGCGCAACAGAAACTTGCGTTCACGGTCTTCCAGATGCTCCTTCGTACGCTCACCAATCTCCTGGGATAGTCTCAGCACCTCGATGCGGCGCGATAAAATCTGGAGCACCTTGCTCAACCGCTCCTCGGTACTAACGGTTTCCAGCAGCATCTGCTTCTCGGCAACTTCAGTATCGAGCAGGCTTGCCGCGATATCAGCCAGATGCGAAGGAGCGCGGGTAGCTTGTAACGCGTGCGCCAGTTCTGCCGGTACGCCGGGCAGCAGAGAAAGTATCTCCACTGTACGCTCCCGCAACTGCATCGCCAGGGCCTCAGCCTCCGTCGATACCTCATCGGGTTCCGTAATAAGCCGCACACGAGCGGCGAGAAACGGATAATCCTCGATCACTTCTTCGATAGAAAAGCGGCCCAACCCCTGGCAGACGGCATGCCGCAACCCGTCAGGCGAAGCAAGGTGCCGGACAATATTCACCACCGTACCCACGTTAAACAATGCATCCTGCCCCGGCTCATCCACAGCGGGATCTTTCTGCAGGATGATGCCCAGTGGTCGTTTAGGATCGAGCACATGTTCCAGCGCGGCAATGGATCTGGTGCGACCCACGGTGATTGCAGTCAGAACATGCGGAAATAGCACTACATTACGCATGGGTATGAGGGCAATCACGTCCTGAGGCAATTCTGGCTTGGCTACGATAAGCTCTCCCATGGCGGTCTCTCTGTAGAAACATTCGAGGAATCGGCTGAGTAATCTGTGTAGTTCCCCCACTCAGACGCGCTCAATAGCTTCGGCAATCTGGCTGCAATATCACAGCAAGGACACCTATTCTCTTTAGTCTAGCACCGGACGGCTGAGGGTCAACTTCTATCGCTGATTGCCGTAGAGATATGAGTGAGAAACGCGCAGGGGAATCGATTTGTAATACAGATGCGGTTTAGATAACTCCTGCCTCTAGCTCTTACATATTTTCACGTCAACCAGGATAACGATTAAGCACAAATCCAGGAGCCTATAGAAGCACTGAATATCTGACAAAAGAATAAATAATGATTCCTCCTACAAGTGCTTTCGGAAAACTTCGACGTGACGAGCTTGAAGCGGTTATCGCCTGGCATCCTTTGATCGATCACATGATTGACGTCGCATCGGTTTTTGAATGCTTGTGCGCTTGTCGATCAATTCGTCGTTCAATGGAAAGAGCGGCAAGACGGGCGCTAAATGAATGCGATATCGCGCGTCTGGCCGCACTCGCTTTCCTGCACGATATCGGAAAGGCAAACAGTGGATTTCAGGCCAAACGATGGAAAAACTCGGCGGAAGTCCCCAAAGGGTGGCCCGGTCATACAGGGCATGGAATCGAAGCCCTCGCGCTTTTTGAACCTTCCAGTCGACTTCAACACTTGTTAGCGCTCTTGCCTCTTGAAGAGATGGATACGTGGGGGGAAGCCTGCGGTCCATTATTGGTTGCCAGCATCAGCCATCATGGGCGGCCTCTCAAGGCTACCCCCGGCGATTGGAACAAAAATATCTGGAAGCCAGTAGTGGGCGCTTATGATCCAGCGGCTGTGCTGCGCGAAATTGGAGAGCGAGTTGTAGATTGGTTCCCACAAGCCTTCAAAACGAATGGCAAAGCGCTACCCGATGCGCCCGCTTTTGGGCATCTGTTCGCTGGCCTGGTGCAATTAGCTGACTGGCTGGGATCGGATACCGATTTTTTCCCATACTCTGAAAAAGGTAAGAACCGAGCTGTTTCAGCGAAGGAAAGAGCACAAAAAGCTGTTTCTGCGATCGGCCTCGACGCGGATAGCTGGCGAAATAAGTTAAATGTTTACGTTCCGAGCTTCACAGAGGCTTTCGGCATTGCGGCATCTCGACCCATCCAAGCCGCGATGACAGATGACCAGCTTGGTCCCTTGGTCATAGTCGAATCAGAAACTGGCAGTGGGAAAACCGAGGCTGCATTATGGCGATTCATACATTTGCTACGAAAAGGAGAGGTCGACAGTCTTTATTTCGCTCTTCCCACCCGCGTCGCAGCCTCGCAGATTTATAACCGCGTTCAGGCCACTGTCAAAAACCTCTGGCCGGAAAATCCACCCTTGATCGTGCGCGCCTTGCCAGGTTATGTGAATGCCGACGGCGCAGATGCGAGGCAATTGCCAAACTTTAAAGTGCAATGGTCGGATAATCCTGATGATGCCAAAGCTCATGAGCGTTGGGCTGCGGAATCCTCCAAGCGCTTCCTGGCCGCGCCGATTGCAGTGGGAACCGTCGATCAGGCACTGCTTGGCGGGCTACAGGTCCGGCATGCCCATTTGCGTTATGCAATGCTCGCGCGCAGCCTGCTCGTCGTGGACGAAGTACATGCATCCGACCCTTACATGACAGTATTAATGGAACGCCTGCTGCAGACTCATCTTAATAATGGCGGCCACGCATTGCTGCTTTCTGCCACCTTGGGTTCCAGTGCTCGAAATCGTTATCTGGCGCTTGCGCCAGATATACGACGAGCAACAAAGGCTATGTCCTTTGATGAAGCATACGCCATTCCTTACCCGGCGATTTCTGATCACCATCGGGTCCATCCGGTTGATAGCACAGGCAATGCTAAACAGGTGATGTGGACTGCTTATGACATGATCGATGCCCCTCACAGGATTGCGAGAATGGCAATAGACGCAGCCAAGGATGGAGCAAAAGTCCTCATCATACGCAATACTGTAGCGGCCGCAATTGCCACGCTGACCGCTATCGAGGAAAACATTCCAGAGAAGTCGTGGCTGTTTTCTGTAAATGGCATTTCCACATTGCACCACAGCCGCTTCAGCCGGCAGGATCGCCCGATACTGGATAAGGCTGTTGAAGCCCGCCTTGGAAAACACTGTCCTCCCGGTCCCTGCATTGTAGTTGGTACGCAGACGCTGGAGCAGAGCCTGGATATCGATGCTGATGTCTTGATCACCGATCTGTGCCCCATGGATGTGCTGCTGCAACGCATTGGGCGGCTTCATCGCCATTCTGCGAAGGAGCGGCCTCAAGCGTTTCAAAAAGCGCAGGCCTGGGTGTTGACTCCAGTAGGACATGACCTCAATTCGCTAATTTCCCGGCCACAGCAGGGTTTGGGCATGTTCCGCAACGGCGGGGGAATCTACATGGATTTGCGCGTATTGGAAGCAACGCGAATGTTGCTTCACGAGCGTCCAGTCGTGTCCATCCCGGATGACAACCGCTACCTGGTCGAGTCAGCAACGCACCTCGATAGGCTGAATGCTATCCAGGAAAAGAAAGGCGAGAAGTGGCGGGACTTAGGACAAAGGATTGAAGGAGATACAGGCGCCAGAAAAACGATCGGACACCTGCAAGCACTCGACGTTTCGCAGATATTCAGTGAGCAGCAGGCGTTCCCGAATGATGTGCGTATTGCAACTCGATTAGGAGCGCAAGACCGGATTCTGAATTTCAATCCTTATCCGCCTGGTCCATTTGGCGAGCCAATCAAGGAATTGCCGGTTCGTCACCATTTGCTGCCTCGCGATCTGTCACCCGACGTTTTGCCAAGCGAGATAAGGCAAGGAAAAACAAGCCTTACCTTTCATTTGGGCGCAGCGCAATTCCGATATTCTCGTTTTGGATTGGAACGCGTTGACGTCGTGCAATCCGCTGACCCTGGAGATTCCCTTGACGCTTCGATACTCCCTGCTTGATGAACCACTGATACGGGCAAGGCTGGCACGTGGCGGCCAGCCTGTGAGATATACCCTGCCCGGCCTGTTTGTAGCTCTCACACAGGATGAAGTGCGCGATTTCCCCGTGCTACGCCCGCATCAGCGCCATCCTTGGCACGCCTTTACGGTTCAGCTTGCGGCAATGGCATTGCATCGGACTGGAGAAGCTCAGCCTTTCGCAACGGAACAGGCATGGAAAGAAGCTCTGTTGACGCTTACGCCGGAACACCCAGACGGGAGCGCCTGGTGTCTGATCTCCCCACATGACAAGCCGGCCTTCATGCAGCCGCCGGTACCGGATGGCGTGGTAACCCACTGGAAAACACTACGCGCGCCTGACGAACTGGACATGCTCGTGACCTCAAAAAACCATGATCTGAAAGCCGCCAGGATGCGGCAAGCGGAACCGGATGACTGGATGATGGCGCTGATCAGCTTGCAAACGCAGGAGGGATTCCTGGGAGCGGGAAATTATGGAATCTCCCGTATGAACGGAGGTTTCGCCAGCCGTCCCGCTCTTGGAGTGGTTCCAAACGGCTATTGGGGTCGCCGCTGGCAAAGGGATGTTGCGGCATTGTTGAGTAACCGGGACAAGATCGTTGAGCACATGGGCTTAAGCGATGTAAACGGTATTGGACTCTTGTGGCTGTTACCGTGGAACGGCGAAAAGAGTTTAGCTTTTTCTTTCCTTGATCCCTTCTATATCGAAGTCTGTCGTCGCATTCGCCTTATTTCACAAAGTAATGGCCCGGCGATAGGGGCCATCGCCATGGGTAGCAAAGCTGCACGTGTCGAAGCGAAGAATCGCAATGGCGTTACAGGCGATCCCTGGATGTCTGTCGACGTTGCGGCAGGCAAGGCACTGACCATTACAGGCAAAGGATTTCACTACCAACTGGCTGCCGAGCTGCTTTTCGGCAACAAGTTTCTGCGTCCGATCGCGCAAGTGACCGATGCAGCAGATGGAACGGAAGGCATCGTGATGCTTGCGCAAGGTGTGACACGGGGTCAGGGTAAAACCGAGGGTTACCATGAACGGCGCATTCCTATTTCCCCAAAGGCTCGCAGACTGCTTTTGCAGAAAGAATTCGATCTTCTGGCAACAATTGCCGGTGAGCGGATTCAAGCCATTGCAAAAATACGAGACGTGCTGTGGACTGCCGTAGCTACACTGTTTGATCAGGGAACTGTGAAAGATAGGTTTTCAGACAGCGCAAAAAATAAAGCCAGCGATACCACCAAATTCTTCGAGCAAGGTGAGGACTCGCGCTTCTTTGAAGAACTCAACGCAGAGATTGAATCCCAAGACCCTGATCACGCGCGCTTGCAGTGGCTTCTGTCTATGACAGAGCGCGCCGAAATCATACTGAAAAATGCTTTTATCGCCGGCCCTCAAAGTGCCGAGCGTCGCTACCGAGCCCGCTCTACCGCGATGACTAGGTTTCACAGCGGCATGCGGAGCAGCAAAACTGTTCCTGCTCTCGCCGATTATTATTGTCAGTTAACCGCCAAAAAGGAGGATGTTAATGAGCCTGCCTGCTCAGTCGCTGCCCGAAAAACAGATTAATGAACAGATTAGTGACGTAGCAGCCCTTCCTCCCAAGCAGGAACAGCCGATCTCGCGCCTTGCACGCATCATCGCCCAGCCCGCCCGTTTCTCCGGCGATGAGCACGGGTTGGATAACGGCGAACATGCGGCACTGGCCCGATTGGACCCTGATGGCGAAATCCGTCCTCATCAAGTGGCGGCGCTGTCACGGGCGTTGATACATGCCGGTATTGAGCCGGATGCGTTAAAACCTGAAGCGTGGCGTGTGTGGGCGCTGATTGCCCATGGCATGGCTTTAGGCGGGCATGATCCAAGCCAGAGTCTTGGACGACAGCTCAGCAGTGCTGGCGTATCCGAGTCCCGCGTCACCAAATTGCTCACCTCCCGGGGCGATGCCTTCCGCCAGATATTGCCACGCCTATTGCGGCTGCTTGCCAGCAAAGGAATCGCTGCTAACTGGTACGAGTTAGGTGGACTGATACTTAATCAGGCACGGGACGAAGAAAAAGCCGAAGCCATACGGCTGAAAATCGCGGGACGGTTTTTCGCTGCTGAAGCAAAAAAAGACTGAAATATCAACCTTACAATTGGGAGACCCCATAATGCCACTGCCACGCTTCATTCAGATCCACACCCTGCACGCTTACCCTGCTGCATTGCTTAATCGCGATGATGCGGGCCTGGCGAAACGTTTACCGTTGGGTAACGCTGTTCGCACACGCATTTCTTCCCAGTGCCTGAAACGGCACTGGCGTATGACAGATGATCAGTTTGGATTGGCGCGTCTAAATGTGCCTATGGCTGTTCGCTCCCGAGTCACGCTGGAGCTTATCAGCAAGCGCATTCAGGAAAACGGCATTCCTGCCGCACTGGCGCAGGCTGCCGCAGAAGCGCTGCGTGAAGCGGGCCTGCTGGACAAGGGCGGCAAAGATAAAAAAGGTGAAGACGCGCTCAAAACGGGGCAGGCCGTGCTAATGGGCAAGCCGGAAATTGACTATCTAGTGGCACGTTGCACTGAGTTTGCTCGATCCAACTCTGACGAAAAGTCGATCAAATCTGCGATTGGCAAGGTTCTAAAAAGCGAACAGAAAAATATCGAGGCTCTCAAGCACGGCAGCGGGCTCGAATCTGCCTTATTTGGTCGTATGGTGACTTCGGATATTCTTGCCAGCCGGGAAGCCTCTATCTACGTCTCCCATGCCTTTACCGTACACCAGGCACAGGTGGAAAACGATTATTTCACGGTGGTGGATGATCTTTCGAGGAAAGCGGGCGAGTTGGGTTCCGCCGGCATTTTCGACACCGAGCTCGCCTCGGGCCTCTATTACGGTTACGTGGTGGTCGATGTACCGCAGTTGATTGAAAACCTGGAAGGGATTCGCGCCCAGGATTGTTTCGCCGATATTACACAGCAGGAACGCCGCGAACTGGCGGGACGCGTCGTGCAACATCTGCTACACCTGATCGCCACCGTCAGCCCTGGCGCGAAGCGTGGCTCGACCGCACCTTTCGATTGGGCGAAATTTGTGCTGGTAGAGGCGGGCGATTGGCAGCCCCGCAGCCTCGCCGGTGCATTTCACGACGCGCTGCCGTTGGAGGATAAAACCGGCACGGATAGCATTCGCCAACGGGCGGTGGCGCGTATGACAGCAGAAATCCAGGCGATGGACGAGGCTTACGGCGCGCCGCTTTCTCGCCGCTATCTGGCGCTGGATCCTGTCAGTGTGCCAAGCGGCACCCGTCATAATCTTGCACAACTGGCAGAATGGGCAAACAGTATTGTGCGGCAGGGAGCCTGTTGAATGCCACACCATCTTTTGCTGCGACTGGAAGCGCCGCTTATCGCATTTGGCGGCGAAACCATCGACAACTTTGGCGTTATTCGCGACTTCCCGGCGGTTTCCATGATTACCGGACTGCTTGCAAATGCGCTTGGATGGCGACGAGAGGAGAGTGCACTGCATGACCGGTTGCAGAACCGCCTGGTAATTGGATCACGCCTGAATACAACCATGCAACGCCTCACCGACTTTCAAACCGCACAGTTGGGAAAAGACGATAAGGCCTGGACGACTTGGGGTACACCTGAAGAAAGACGCGGAGGCGCAGACACCTATAAAGGACCGCACTTGCGCTACCGCGACTATCACGCCGGGTTGGAGGTCCTCGCCGCACTGCGTCTGGAACCTGCGGAGGAAGCTCCCACATTGGAAGATCTCGCTCATGCACTGGATCATCCCGCGCGCCCCCTGTTTATCGGCCGCAAATCCTGTTTGCCCAGTCGGAGGATTTTTGCCGGCTGGCAGGAAGCCGACAACGTGCTGCACGCCCTCCAATCCGCTCACTTCTCTGATGTGAGTAATACTCAATCCGTGCGCATGCAATGGCCCGAAGGCGAGGGCCGGCTTCCTGGAAATGGAGATCGTTTGATCGATCTGTGCGACGAGCGTAACTGGACCAGCGGTGTACACGGTGGCTGGAGGCCAGTGCGCGAAGGAAGCTTCATACCCCTTCTATCGGAAGGGGCGCAAACATGACTCTCAAATTGATGCGCTTGCAGCCTGATGCTGTGTCACTGACTGCTTGGGCGGTTCGCAACGATGTGTTATCACCCGATGGCGATGATGGGTATGCATTGCACAGCTTGCTCAGTAACGTATTTGGTGAACAGGCACCCAAACCCTTTTGCCATCTGGGTGGCAGGCAAGGACTGCTTGCCTACACGTCGGCGGAACTCGAATCTCTGCGCTTGAGTGCAAGCCTGGCTACTCCTGATGCCGCACGCGCATTAGGCCTGGATGAGTTGGATGCGCGTCCGTTTCCTGACACATGGAAGGAGGGACAGATACTTGGGTTCGAAGTGAAGGTGCGGCCAGTGGTCCGAACTAAAGACGGCCGCGAACGGGACGTGTTTTTACATGCGATTGGGACTGCTACCCCGGCTAGCCCCAGTGAAAACCAGGTAATGCGGGCAGAAATCTACCGCGATTGGCTCGTAAAGCAGTTCGTGGCAGAAGGCGCGGCGCAAATCATACATGCACAGATGGAAGCGTTCTGTTTGACGCGTGTTTTGCGTAAGGAAAGCACCCGAAATGATGGAAAACGCAAGTCACGCGCTGTTTCCGGACCAAGCGTAGTTTTCAAAGGACAGTTGCAAATTGGCAACTCAGCCGCGTTTACCCGACTGCTTGCACGGGGCATAGGGCGGCATCGGGCATTTGGTTTCGGTATGCTGCTGCTCAAGCCCCCCGCGCTGTGCTGAAAGGTCGCCTCGGGCTCGAAACCGCCCGTATACCCCATGCTGATCGTCACGGCTTGATATGGCTGGAGCGCGGTGAGCTTTGCGTAGTCGATGGCTGCCTCAATTTCCACTCTGGCAAAAACACTCCTTCACCGCAGTTTCTTCAGGTGCCTCATCAGGCGATATCCATGATATTGCTTGGACCGGGCAGCAGCATCACCCATGATGCGCTCCGCCTGCTGGCCCGACATGGCACTTTAATGGCGGCGGTTGGGGTGGATGGCGTGCGCACCTATACGGCGCCACCTCTCATGCCGGATCGCTCCGATGTGGCGCGGCGACAAGCGGAGTTGTGGGGGAGCTCACGACGGCGTGTAAGTGTGGCACGCCACATGTATGCATTACGATTAGGAGAAGTATTGCCGCACCGTGACCTGGATACTTTACGGGGGATTGAAGGCGCCCGTGTCAAGACGATTTATCGTCTCATGGCTGAAAAATATGACATTGAATGGAATGGTCGCCACTATGACCGGGCCAATCCAAACGCTGCGGATATGCCAAACCAGGCGATCAATCATGCGGCTACTGCTGTCCAGGCTGCCGCCGCTATAGCCGTACAGTCATTGGCGGCCATTCCCCAACTCGGGTTTATTCACGAGGATTCAGGGCAGGCATTCGTGCTCGATATTGCCGATCTTTTCAGAGATTCCATAACGCTGCATATCGCTTTCTCGGCAGCAAAAAAGGCTGGGAGCAGCGACGAAACAATAGATCGATTGGTAAGGCGTGAAGCAGCGGTGACCTTTAGAAAACAGGGAATAATCCCCGCAATGATAGACAAAATCAAACAAGTCCTGCGTACCGAGGAGAAAAATGGCGCTGGTAGTGATAGTGACGCGTGATGTTGCTTACCGTTATCGCGGGTTTCTTTCTTCGATAATGCTTGAGATTGCTCCAACCGTATATCTCTCTCCACGCATGAACCCCGGGGTAAGAGAAAGAGCCTGGGACGTTCTCGCGGATTGGTACGAGGCCGAGCCACAAGGGAGCATTGTCATGGTGTGGAGAGATATAAATGAAACCGGTGGAGTAGGTATAAAAAATTTAGGCGATCCTCCCTGTGAATTGATGGAAATTGATGGTATGTGGGTAAGCAAACGATAACGCAATTTGATCTTTAACAAAATGGATGATTTTTGCATAATACTTTTGTAGCTCAGCAGCTTAACTACAAGAGATTCCCCCGCGCCTGCGGGGATAGACCCCAGTAGGAAAGGCTATTTTTGGAAAGCCTACCGATTCCCCCGCGCCTGCGGGGATAGACCCATGAACGGCGGTACGCTGGAAGGTCTGCCGGTGATTCCCCCGCGCCTGCGGGGATAGACCCATAGGCGGCGTAGACGACGTGCCGGAACCGGCGATTCCCCCGCGCCTGCGGGGATAGACCCCATTTGCATCAGCAGTTATACGGGACGGCAGGGATTCCCCCGCGCCTGCGGGGATAGACCGTAGCAAGTCTCGTGCTGGCCGCATCAACTCTCGATTCCCCCGCGCCTGCGGGGATAGACCCCCCGAGCTTGAGTCGGATGAGACCTATCAGCGGATTCCCCCGCGCCTGCGGGGATAGACCCCAGAGAGAGGTTGAATCAGCCCACCCGAGGTCGATTCCCCCGCGCCTGCGGGGATAGACCCCGCTCGCGTGTAGTGCCGCCTAGAAGGTTTACGATTCCCCCGCGCCTGCGGGGATAGACCCATATTTCCTTATACGCACCACACTAAATGCTTGATTCCCCCGCGCCTGCGGGGATAGACCCCTGGCGGCGATATTTCGGACACCACACAAGGTGATTCCCCCGCGCCTGCGGGGATAGACCGTGATGTTCTTGGCTGATGGAAGGGCGCTGGAAGATTCCCCCGCGCCTGCGGGGATAGACCCCTCACATGAGGCCCTTTCCTCAATCTCCGCTCGATTCCCCCGCGCCTGCGGGGATAGACCCCTCTGCATGAGTCGCATTGGCTTGAGACTGAGGATTCCCCCGCGCCTGCGGGGATAGACCCCTATCTTGAGAAATACATTGGCAGCTTCGTCTGATTCCCCCGCGCCTGCGGGGATAGACCCTTCTCGAATGTCTCCTCCCTCATCTTTGCCCAGATTCCCCCGCGCCTGCGGGGATAGACCCCTGCACAGGAAAATCGAAGGCAAGATCAAGACGATTCCCCCGCGCCTGCGGGGATAGACCCTGGTTCCAGCCAGCGTCCTGCACCGCGCGGGCGATTCCCCCGCGCCTGCGGGGATAGACCCAAAAAAGCCACCCGAAGGTGGCTTGCCGTAATGATTCCCCCGCGCCTGCGGGGATAGACCCCGCACTCGTGTTACATCCGCCTCGCCATAGCGGATTCCCCCGCGCCTGCGGGGATAGACCCCACAATGCAAAGCGCATCCACGCCGCAACTGCGATTCCCCCGCGCCTGCGGGGATAGACCCCGTGTAGTACTTGTCCAGAGATGCCCATCCAGGATTCCCCCGCGCCTGCGGGGATAGACCCGTTCATGTTTTTCTGTCGCAGGCAGAGCTTCCGATTCCCCCGCGCCTGCGGGGATAGACCCTCTGGCTCTACACCTGATCTTCACATTGCCTTGATTCCCCCGCGCCTGCGGGGATAGACCCCAGCCCCTGGAGGTATTCGATCTTCTTCTGAGGATTCCCCCGCGCCTGCGGGGATAGACCCACAGACTGGCACAGGTCTTGGCGGGAAATGCCGATTCCCCCGCGCCTGCGGGGATAGACCCGTTTGCGCGGAAGTGAAAGTCTCAAGAACGCCGATTCCCCCGCGCCTGCGGGGATAGACCACATTGGTTGGAATCGCGGTGCATGAGGGGTATGATTCCCCCGCGCCTGCGGGGATAGACCCCAGGCGGGCATAGCGCTTTTCCGTGTAGTCCAGATTCCCCCGCGCCTGCGGGGATAGACCCTGGATGCGCAATGCGGTCAAGTTCTCGGGGGCGATTCCCCCGCGCCTGCGGGGATAGACCCTAGATGATTACAGACGTGGAGAGATTATAAATGATTCCCCCGCGCCTGCGGGGATAGACCGTATCAATTGATTACAAGAAAAACAGGCCAATCGATTCCCCCGCGCCTGCGGGGATAGACCCCAACGCGTAGAAGCGCGCGATCCGTTTGTTTCGATTCCCCCGCGCCTGCGGGGATAGACCCTCGGGAGGAACAGCAAAGCCACCGTCTGCGCCGATTCCCCCGCGCCTGCGGGGATAGACCCTGGTTATTCCATTCGGAATGAAGAAAGGTGATGATTCCCCCGCGCCTGCGGGGATAGACCCATCGGAGGCCAGCATTTCGACAGCATGGACAAGATTCCCCCGCGCCTGCGGGGATAGACCCGGAACATTGCGCCACGACAATAACGCAGTTATGATTCCCCCGCGCCTGCGGGGATAGACCCAAAATCTGCTGGCAGCAAGGCCTGGTCACAGCGATTCCCCCGCGCCTGCGGGGATAGACCATATTGTTCTGCGATATTCGTCGCTCACGCCTCGATTCCCCCGCGCCTGCGGGGATAGACCCTTTCATTTCGTCTCCTCGATTGCGGCGTCGCCGATTCCCCCGCGCCTGCGGGGATAGACCCATATGGCTGTATGTGCCGACTGGCAAAACTGTGATTCCCCCGCGCCTGCGGGGATAGACCCATCCTCCAGCTTCATCATTGCGCCCTGGATCAGATTCCCCCGCGCCTGCGGGGATAGACCCTTGGATTTCAAGGTCTCGCTGTTCATGTTCTCGATTCCCCCGCGCCTGCGGGGATAGACCCTGTTCCGGCTTGGCAAGACGCTGCCAGAGTCAGATTCCCCCGCGCCTGCGGGGATAGACCCGGTACGGGCGAGTTCGCGGGGACAGCCATCAGGATTCCCCCGCGCCTGCGGGGATAAACCTCTGATCGGTCTTATCAATGCGAGCGCTATGCGGCTCCCCGGCGCCCGCGGGGATAGATCCCAGCATCAGCCTTTCGGCCTGGCCGCCATGGGTTATGGCGGCGAGATGGGATATATCAGCCTGACCGAGATTACAACACTTGGCGGGAACTGGATTTTCACTGGCCTAAGACATTGGCGGAAGTAAGGCAATAAGCGGAATCGGAATACAGAATTAGCACAAAACTCGGCTCGCATGGATCGGGCAGAAAATAAAGGCAAAATTACCTTTACTTTTGTATATACATATGTAAAGTAGGATGATGCTGATAGATGGATTTGACTGGGACACGGGAAATCGCGAGAAATGTAAAAAGCATGGCGTTTCCACTGCTGAAATTGAGGAGGTTTTCAGAAGTCGTCCACGCATTGCTCCTGACATCAGGCATTCAATAACAGAAGATCGTTATATTGCGATTGGCAGAAACAGGGAGAGCAGGCCGATTTTTGTGGCGTTTTCCATTCGAATGAAAGAAGGCAGAGTATTCATTCGTCCGATTAGCGCAAGATATATGCATCGTAAGGAAATTGAGAATTATGAAAAGGAAAATCCCAAAACTCAGGACTGATAAGGAAGCGGAAGAATTCCTTGATCAGGATTTGTCCGATCTGGATTTTTCGCAGTTCAAGCCAATTCAGTTCGAGTTCCAGAAAAAGAATGTGCCAGTGAACTTGCGGATATCGCAAGCGATGCTGACTGCCATCAAGGAGGAAGCGGAAGAACGCGGCATTCCTTATACCCGGCTTATGCGGGAAATGATTGAAAAGGGGCTAAAAAAGCGACGACTCAAGGCTGGAAAGCAGGAATCTATAAGTAAATGATTATGATAATAATCAAAACATGTGACTTTTATTTATAGTAATACTGGGTACAATGTTCCAATGTCATGGACGCATCAGGATGGAGTGGCTTTCACTTCATCCATTTCATTGGAGATTGGAGTCTACCTATCATGGAAAAAGAAATAAGGAAGTTTTTAACATCCCTATCCATGCTGGGCTTGCTGGCCTCTTGCACCGAGACCGGCATGCTCGAAGCAAGGAACGGCAATGCAGGCATGGCCGCACAAAGTATCAGAACTTTTGTCGACCATGACGAGCTCGCCAGGCGGTATGAAAACCGCGCCAGGAAGCTCCTGGAAATAGCAGCGGAACACGAGAAACGGCTTCAGTATTACGAGGACGAAAGCTACCCGTACGGGAGACACGAGCAGAATTCACAGTCGCACGCTGCCCTGGTGCAAAAATACAAGCGGGCGGCAGAGAAAGCCACCGAAGCTGCTTTTCACCATAGAATGGCGTCGCAACCTGCGAAACGCGATTATATTGCTTCGATAGCGTTACATTGATATGGACGCCCCCAGAAGCTCAGCAGTGAGCCTGGGCGAAACTGATGAGTGGTATTTACTGACCTCGATGCAGCAAGCCTCACCCTTCAGGGTGGGGAAGGATAGCACGGACCACGGACGGCGCAGCCGTCCGCAACACTCTTTATAAGCAGAGCCATTAAGCCTTGAAACGCCTCCAGACCTTCAAATATCAGCTGGTACTCGCCAGACACAAGCCCGGTTCGAGTGTGTGAATGCGGGCTCACAGAAAATGTCGATGTTGACGGCGCGATCAATATTTTAAGGGCAGGACACGCCCGGTTCGCCTGTGAAGTGAGCGATGCAGCAAGGCCGCCAGCAGCAGGAACCCACAGAAGCCTCTCAGGGGTGGCTCGATGCCACGGCTGAGCGCCGCAGAATCCTCCGACTTTAATCACGGCAGGAATATCGGAAGACGTTCCGGTGTATCATCTTTTCTCAATCGATAATCCCGATAACCCTGATAATCCACATTGCTGCTGGGGCAATCAATTGTGTCGCGGGTTTCCTTGCGAGGACACTATGAACAGATACTTAGTCCAGCTCGACTTCATCTCCTTTATAAAATTCAACTCGTTGTCGTTCTGTTGTGCCAATACGCTGTTTTCTCCTTTCAACGCACTTTTCACTTTCGAAAGCAGCGGGATCGGCCGAGCGCTGCTCGCTCTCTTTCTAGCTCCGTTTGCCGGCCTGCTTCTGGGTGCAGTCTTTGGTGTTCTTGCCTATCCGCTTTACCGGTTTCTGACCTCCCGCAGCGAGTTTCTGGCCGGTTTGTCAGGCAGATTTCAGGAAATATCGGACGAGACCCCGGAGGAATCTCTTCCTGACAAATAACGTTTACAGCATCCGCGCATGCGTTCCGCCTTTCGCAGCGCCCGGGGATGAGAATACAGGCAATATTCCTTATCGAGACATAAGCCACACGATCGTTTCCAACAGGAGTCTTCATTGAAAATCAAAGCCACCGTTGAAGAAGTATTGTCCCGCATTCCCGGTCCGGTAACCGCGGAATGGCCGATGGGAGAACGTTTTGCCGTTGCACTGGCGCATGGCACCATGTCGGTCGAATATTACGCTCCCGTCGGGCATGATCCGCAGACACCGCACGAGCAGGATGAAGTCTATTTCGTCCATCGGGGAACGGGGGAACTGGTGATCGAAGGGGAGCGTTATCCATTCAAAGAGGGCGACTGCCTTTTTGTACCCGCCAACGTTGAACACCGGTTCGAGAATTTCTCGAGCGATTTCGGAACCTGGGTGGTATTCTGGGGACCCAAAGGAGGAGAAAAAGGTATAGATCCCGGCTGAAGAACTCTCCTGGCCGAACGTTGCCAACGTCTGATCGACTGCACTGATACAGCGGGAGTATCAAATCATGCAAAATCTTCCCATGAATCAACTCGGTCCGCATGAGCTTACACCAGGCATCGTGGATTTTGGAATACTGCTACCCTGGGTCTCGGCCGCCAACGGGAACCGTCTGTGGGTAAAGCTCATTCACGAGCGCGATCAGTTCATTCAGGAAATTCAGCCGCTGGCCTTCGAACTGGGTCATGGCGTAAACGCCGAGTACGGCGACATGTGGTCAGGCAAAGTTGATTTCAACTCTATCAGAGATGTGCAGCCAGGCTCGCATTTCGGTTTATCCGGCCGATACGTCTATCGCTTTGAACTGCACAATCCGAATGTGGGCGTGCTCGACTGGATCATCGATCCTTTTGCCCGTGAATACGCTACAGGGAAGCTATCGGCTTTTACGCTTGGCTATGTTCCTTATGTCTGGAGTGCCGGGGAGAACGCCTGGAAAACGCCTGCGCTGCAAGACCTGATTCTGTATGAACTGAATCTGGCGGAATTCGGCAGCAACCTGCAAGGAGCGATTGATCGGCTGGCGTATCTGGCTGACCTGGGCGTAAATGCCATATCTGTCATGCCTGTCAGCAATGTTTCACTCGATGTTGATTGGGGCTATCTGCCCATCGGCTATTTCGGGGTGGATGAACGTTTTGGCCGCAGGGACGATTTCCAGCGTTTCGTCGATGCAGCGCATCAGCATGGGCTGGCGGTCATTGCTGATGTTGTATATGGACATGCCTCGACTGATTTCCCTTACGCCGATCTCTACCACAGGCTCCAGTATGACGAAAATCCTTTCATGGGCCCGTTTGCCAAGGACTATTTCGGCATCAGCACCGATTTCAACCGCGCCTTGACCCGCGACTTTTTCTATAGCGTGAACACACACTGGCTGAATACCTATCATATCGACGGCTTCCGCTATGACTGCGTGCCAAACTACTGGGACGGCGCTATGGGGGTCGGCTATGCCAATCTGGTGTTCAGTACCTATGAATATGTAAAAACCACGACTGGCCTTACCCGGTTCCATGCGTCGGATAGCGTCAGACTCATTCAAATCGCGGAGCAACTGGAGGCACCCGAAGAAATTCTGGAAAAAACCTACAGCAATGCCACCTGGCAGAACAGCACCTTTGGCGCAGCCACAGCCTGTGTTCACGGCGCTGCCGGTGCAATAGAAAATTTCGGACATCGGCTTGGAGCCCTCGGCTATATCGAATATGCCAGGCAGAACGGCGAAGCCTTGCCCAAAGCGCCGCTCCAATACATCGAGAATCATGACCATAGCCGTTTTTTATGTGAGTTCGGCCTGGATCAACGCGATTGGAATCCCCTGTTCATGGAAGGGAACCGCGCCAACTGGTACCGCCTCCAGCCCTATCTTATCGCGTTGCTCACTGCCAAGGGCCTTCCCATGCTGTGGCAGGGCCAGGAATTCGGAGAGAACTATTTCGTTCCGGAGAGTGGCCTGGGGCGCGTGTTGCTGTTGCGGCCGCTGCGCTGGGATTATTTCTATGACACGCCGGGGAAAAACCTGGTGACACTGACCCGTAATCTGGTAAGGCTGCGAAAGAATTGTGCTGAGTTGCGTCATGGCTCTCATTACTTTTATAGCGATTACGAGCGCTATCTGTCGCGCGGGATACTGCTTTTCCATCGGGAGACTGACGATGCAATGAGTCTCATCGCGTTGAATTTCACGGATGCAGAACAGGCCGTTCCCTTCCGGTTCACTCGAACAGGCAGCTACAGGGAACAACTGCATGGGCAGGATAATTTTACCGCAACGGAAGGAGAAGAGCGGCGGCTCACCGTCCCCTCCAACTATGGCCGCATCTGGCGAAGCGCGTGAGGGTTTTATCCGGATCGGATACCGGGAAAACGTACTTTGTCGGCGCCGGAATGGGTGGAACGTAGCGCAGCCGCGACGATCGGCGATCATGAATCATGGTTGACGCCTGCACGCTCCCGCAACTGAAGAGCTTTGATTATCGTGGACTTTGAAACCAGTGCTGAAGCTTCCTCCGGTGCAACGCCTTTTGCCTGTTGATGCCATCGATGTTATTTTTGCAGGTAAAAAAAAACAAACATTGGCACTACCGGCTTCAAGGGTATAGAATTCCTTTTCCCGTTTTTCTTATGCCATGAACAGAATCATGCCCAGGCATCGTATCCATTTCGTCATGCTCATGCTGTTCGTCAGTATGATGACAAATGCCTTGGGTTGGGCATTTAATGGGGAAGTCTTTGCGCATGAGCTTGACCATGAGCATCACGTTCTATCCCTGGATCCGATGGCTCATCTCGAAGCCCATCAGCATGCCCTGCGTGACGACAAAGGTCATCTGGATGCCGCGACCCATCTGTGCCTGCACGCAGCCGGACAATATCAGCCCTTTTTCCTGACAGCACCCCTCATGGTGACACCTTCCACTGCTGAGGAAGTCATAACAGGATTCGTCACCGTCACTATCCCGGAATCCATCCCCGATTCACCTCTTCACCCTCCCCGCAGCATCTCTTAAGCCAGGTCGCCAGGCAGTCCGAGCGTGACATTGGTCCAAACTCGAAACCTGTTAGCCCTGAATTAACAGCTCTGAATTAACGCCAGGCGCTTCCGGTTTATCCGGCAGCCTTTCGCAGGGTAAATGGTTTCTATATTGCACCCCTGGAACCTCGGGCAAACCTGTTCCGGGTACTTGTTTAACCTGAGAACGGCCCATCCCCCGATAAAGCTGTCCTGAGCACCCGTTCGATCTCTGTTCAGCCCCCGCTCGACCCCTGAACCCCTGAAGCGTGGATCCTGAACAGCCTCGACCTTTCGATCCTGGCCAGTGATGTCCTGAGCCTGTTGGAGAGTTCAAGGGCGAACACGGGGCCAGGGACCCAGGGCAAAACCGCTATTTATGTAATCAACTACAGGTGATGCGTTTCCCTTGATTACTCGCGAAGAAATATCCATGAATTTTCATGTGCTGTTCATCATCAGGCAGTGTGTGCGCTTGGGAGCCATGCTTGTCCTTGCGATGGCTTGCTTGCCGTCAGCAGGTGCTGACGGTTCTTTTACGGGCATCCGCGCAGTTGAGCGCGCGCCCTTTCCCAATGCTGCTGGCCCTGGAATCAAGAGCAATCTCACCCTGCGGGATGCGGTGCGGCTCGCGCTTCAGCACAACCCCGAACTGGCCTCCTTCGATAAGGAGATGCGTGCCCTGGAGGGTGTTACGTTGCAGGCTGGGTTGTTGCGCAACCCTCAGTTGTCGGTGGATATCGAAAATGCCGGAAACATGGGGCCCGGAAACGGACAAAGGGCCATCAAGCAAAATGTCGAGCAACAGGATTTGCTCATTCACATCAGTCAGTTGATCGAGCTGGGAGGAAAACGCGCAGCGCGGGTAAACGCCGCCTTGCTCGGGCAAGCACTGGCGGGCAAGGACTTCGAAACCAAACGGCTCGAACTCGTCGCACGGGTAGCGAACGTATTTACAGAGGTGCTGGCGGGGCAGGAGCAGTTGCGGCTGGCCGAAGAGAGCCAGCGACTGGCTCAGCAGGTGGTAGATACTGTCAAGCGCCGGGTGCAGGCGGGAAAAGTGCCGCCCATAGAAGAGACTAAAGTGGGAGTAGCGTTTTCCACGACGCGAATTGCTCTGGGACAGGCGCAACGGGAACTGGCGGCGGCGCGCAAACGCCTCGCACTGCTATGGGGCGACACTACTCCGGAGTTCGGGCAGGTGCTGGGAGCCCTGGAATCAATGGTCGTCCTTCCCGATTTAGCCGCATTGACCGAGCGAGTCTTATCGAATCCCATGGCGGATCGCGCCAGAAAAGGCATAGAACATCGCAAGGCGCTGCTCGAAGTGGAGCAATCCCGCCGCATTCCCGATATCACCCTTGTGGGCGGCATGATCAAGCATTGGGAATCAGGGGGAACGACTGCAATCGTAGGCGTTTCCATGCCGCTGCAATTATTCGACCGGAACCAGGGAAACCTGCGGGAAGCCCATCAACGCCTGGATAAGGCACAGGATGAGCAAGCCGCGACAGATCTGCTCCTCAAGGCGGAGCTGGTACAGGCCTACGAATCGTTGGCCGCAGCCGAGAACGAGATATCGATATTGCGCGGGGAGATATTGCCTGCAGCCCGAAGTGCTTTCGATGTGACGAACAAGGGTTATGAGCTCGGCAAATTCGGCTTTCTTGAAGTGCTCGACGCACAGCGCACTCTGTTCCAGAACCAGGTTCTGTATGTGCGTGCGTTCGCCAACTACCACCGCCTTGTCAACGAAATCGAACGTTTGATTGCGGCACCCCTCGATGGGATGGCGAGACAAGACACCGATGAACCGACCTATACCGATTTTACGGATGATAAGGAGTAGAAGTGAATAACAGGAAGAAACTGATTCCGATCCTTTCCGTAATCGCCGCAGGAATTGTACTTGGCGGGTTGATACTCAGCTCCGACAAGACTTCGCAATCCATCTCGGGGGATTCCGTAGCCCATTCTCATCCCGCTCATGAGGCACCTGCGGTCGAAGGCAAGGCATCATCCAATTATCGAGAAGGGCCCAGAGGCGGAAAGCTTTTTACCGAAGGTGGACCGGACGGCTTTGGCCTGGAGGTAACTATTTTTGAGGCCAACGTACCGCCACGCTTCAGGCTCTATCTATATGAAAAGGGCAAGCCTCTGCCGCCCACCGCTGCCAGGGTCACCATGACATTGTCCCGCCTTGGAGCACCCGCGCAGGTATTCAAATTCACGCCTGAGGCCGATTATCTGACAAGCGATCAGACAGTAGAGGAGCCACATTCATTTGATGCCGTAATTACCGCTCAATGGAAAGGCAAGACAATCCATTGGGAATACAGCCAGATCGAAGCCAGGGTGGAAATGCCGGACGAGACGCTGAAAGGGGCAGGCATCGAAGTACGCACCGCGGGCCCTGCGATCATCAAACCCCTGCTCAAGCTGCCTGGGGAGATTATCTTCAACGAGCATACCATCGTGCAGGTGGTGCCCCGCCTGCCGGGAATAGTCACAGCGGTGAAGCGTCACCACGGTCAGCAGGTGCGGAAAGGAGAGGTTCTCGTGGTGATAGAGAGCCAGATGCTGGCTGAACTGCGCAGTCAATACCGGGTAGCCAGGAAACGGCTGGCGCTGGCGCAGACCACCTACAAGCGCGAACGGCAGCTCTGGGAAGAAAAAATCTCCGCCAAGCAGGACTATCTCGTCGCCCAGGAACTGCTGAACGAGGCGGAGATTGCAGTGGATCTGGCTGCGGTCAAGCTGCAGTCGCTGGGCGTGCAGCCGGAAGCGGCAGCTTCTTCCGGCAATCTGGCTCGCTATGAAGTCCGTGCACCGATATCCGGGCTCGTCATCGACAAGACTGTCGCTCTTGGCCAGACGCTGAAGGAAGATGAACATATTTTTGTTATTGCCGATGTTTCGACAGTGTGGGCCGGCATCACGGTTTATCCAAGAGATCTGGATGTGGTCAAGGTTGGGCAAAAAGCAACCGTCAGGGCAACAGCGTCGGATGTAGAGGGAGAAGGCGCCGTTATCTACATCACCACGCTGATCGGTGGCCAGACCCGTACCGCCACGGCGCGGCTCGCCCTGGAAAACAAGGAGGGAAAATGGCGTCCTGGGATGTTTGTAACTGCCGAAATGGTGGCCGCAGAAATTCCCGTTCCTGTTGCCGTATCTGCTGACGCGCTCCAGACACTCCATGACTCGACTGTAGTATTCGGACGTTATGGTGAATATTTCGAAGCACGGCCGCTGGAACTGGGACGCAGCGATGGCAAGATGATCGAGGTTCTCGACGGGTTGCGAGCAGGAGAGCAATACGCGGCAGGCAACAGCTTTGCGATCAAGGCCGAGCTGGGTAAATCGGGCGCTACCCATGAACACTAAATCCGGGTCAGGCAATGGCGCCCCCCATCTCGATCGAATAGATCAGCCTCACCTTCATCATGATTGAGCGCATCCTCGAACTCTCCATTCAGCGGCGCGTGCTGGTCCTGATGGCCGTGCTGACGATGGCCGCCGTGGGAATCCATAGCTACCAGAAGCTCCCCATCGACGCCGTGCCCGACATAACCAACGTACAGGTACAGATCAATACACAGGCAACGGGATATACACCGATCGAGGTTGAACAACGCGTCACTTTCCCGATCGAGATGATCATGGCGGGACTCCCCAACATCGCATACACCCGCTCGCTTTCCCGCTACGGTCTCTCGCAGGTTACGGTTATTTTTGAGGATGGCACGGATATTTACCTCGCCCGCCAGTTGATCGACCAGAGGTTGCAGGAAGCCAAAGGGCGTTTGCCGCTCGATGTGGAAACGACCATGGGGCCGATCTCGACTGGATTAGGCGAGATTTTCATGTGGTCTGTCAATGCTAAAGAGGATGCGCGAAAGCCTGATGGGTCGCCATACAGCATCACCGATCTGCGGGAAATCCAGGATTGGATCATCCGGCCGCAGCTGCGCATGGTACCGGGTGTTACGGAAGTAAACGCTGTCGGAGGTTTCGTCAAGCAATTCCATGTCGCACCCTACCCCGAAAAGCTGATTTCTTTCGGATTGACACTGAATGACGTCATCGTCGCACTGCGCCTCAATAACCTCAATGTCGGCGCCGGGTATATCGAGAAAAGCGGCGAACAGTACCTGGTCCGAGTGCCGGGACAGGTGGCAAACCTGAAAGAGATCGGCAATATCACCCTGGGATCCCGGCTGGGGATTCCCATACGAATCAAGGATGTGGCCGATGTACTGATAGGACGGGAATTGCGCACGGGTGCCGCGACCCAGAATGGGCGGGAGACTGTGATCGGCACCGCCCACATGCTGATCGGGGAAAACAGTCGTGTCGTTTCCCAGGCTGTCGCAAAAAAACTTGCCGAAATCAATCGGAATCTGCCGAAAGGTGTCGAAGCGATCGCCGTCTATGATCGGACGACGCTCGTGGACAAGACGATCAGGACTGTTGCCACCAACCTGTTCGAAGGCGCGATACTGGTCATCGTCGTGCTGTTCCTTTTCCTTGGCAACCTGCGCGCGGCCATCATCACTTCGCTCGTGATTCCCCTCTCGATGCTGTTCACCTTTACCGGAATGGTAGCCAATGAGGTCAGCGCCAACCTGATGAGCCTGGGGGCGCTCGATTTCGGCCTCATCGTGGACGGCGCCATCGTCATCGTGGAAAACAGCATGCGCCGGCTGGCTCATGAGCAGGTGCGGCTGGGGCGGCAACTCTCATTGAACGAGCGTCTCGCAGTGGTATTCGACGCGACCAGGGAAGCGCGGCGTGTGCTCATCTATGGCGAGCTCATCATCATGGTGGTTTATCTTCCCGTCTTCACGCTTTCGGGAGTGGAAGGGAAAATGTTCCATCCAATGGCCTACACGGTATTAACCGCCCTGCTAGGGGCGATGATTCTTTCCATAACGTTTGTCCCCGCGGCGACTGCACTCTTTCTGACTGGAAAGGTGAAAGAAAAGGAAAATGCGGTGGTTGCGTGGGCGAAGAAAACCTATCTGCCGATTCTCGACGCTGTAATGAAAAACCAGGGCCTCACTGTCACCACCGCTGTCGTGATTGTTGCATTGAGCGGCCTGCTGACCACAAAAATGGGTACGGAGTTCGTACCCAGTCTCAATGAGGGAGATATCGCGCTGCACGCAATCCGCATTCCCGGTACCAGCCTGACCACGGCAATCGAGATGCAGCATGAAGTGGAGGAGACGATCAAGGCATTTCCCGAGGTGGAGCGTGTTTTCACCAAGATCGGGACTGCCGAGATCGCAACCGACCCCATGCCACCGAACGTGGCGGACATCTTCGTCATACTGAAACCCCAGTCGCAATGGCGGAAACAATATTCCACGAAGGCGGATCTTATTGTTGCACTGGAGCAGGCAGTAGGCCAGGTACCGGGCAACAATTATGAATTTACCCAGCCCATCCAGATGCGATTCAATGAATTGCTGTCCGGTGTGCGAGCGGATGTCGCGGTAAAGGTATTCGGTGATGACATGGACACCCTATTCAGGGTGGCAGACCAGATCGAGCATCTGCTCGAGACTGTTCCCGGCGCGGCGGATGTAAAAATCGAGCAGCTTACCGGCTTGCCGGTGCTGACCGTTCAGCCTGACCGTGTAAAGCTTGCCCGTTACGGATTAAATGTTGCGGATATACAGGATGCAGTAGCGGTTGCCATTGGTGGAAAAAACGCCGGGACCATTTTCGAAGGCGATCGTCGCTTCGAGTTGCAGGTACGGTTACCGGAACAGTTGCGGGTCGATCCTGATGCACTCAGGCGATTGCCCATCGGTATTCCCATGCAGGGATCATCAACCGGAAATCCGCAAAGCCCGACACCCACCGGAAGTCCGCAAAGCCAAGCACCCGTCGGCATGACCACCTACGTTACCCTCGGCGAAGTTGCCATCATTGAAGTTCTCCAGGGACCCAACCAGGTGAGCCGGGAAAACGGCAAGCGCCGGGCTGTCGTTACAGCAAATGTACGAGGCAGGGATCTTGGTTCCTTTGTCGAAGAAGCGGAAGCACTGGTAGTGGAGCAAGTGCCGGTTCCTTCCGGATATTGGGTCACCTGGGGTGGGCAGTTCGAGCAACTGGTTTCCGCGGCGAAGCGGTTACAAATAGCGATTCCCCTGGCGCTTGGGTTGATCCTGATGCTGCTTTATACCATGTTCGGCAATTTTCGGGACGGGTTGTTGATGTTCACCGGTGTTCCCTTTGCCCTCAGTGGCGGTATAGTGGCATTGTGGTTGCGGGACATCCCCTTGTCCATTTCCGCCGCGGTCGGGTTCATTGCTCTATCTGGTGTCGCCGTGCTGAACGGCCTCGTGATGCTGTCGTTCATACGGGATTTGCGTGCGCAAGGCCGGTCGCTGGAAGATGCCATCAAGGAAGGAACACTCGCGAGATTGCGGCCAGTGTTGATGACAGCCCTGGTGGCTGCTCTCGGGTTTGTTCCCATGGCCCTGGCTACAAGTATCGGGGCGGAAGTGCAGCGACCGCTCGCGACGGTGGTCATTGGAGGAATTCTGTCATCCACAGCGCTGACACTGCTGGTACTACCGGTGCTGTACCATCTTGCCCATGGAAGAGATGTGCCCGATTCCGCCGGGACAACTTGAGATAATGCTGGCAGTTTCCATATTTCTGGATCCGGCTGGCTGCGAGTATTCGGTGCGGGTAACATCCAGCCGCTGTCACCTGTCCGCTGTCACCTCTTGAATCTTGTTTGCAATCGCTGTTTTCAGGCCGACAAATCCCCTTCCCGCTTCCACTTCCGGATAAAAATTTCCCCGGTCTTTATTCTTGCTAAACCTGTCCGCCTTTAAGGATCCGGTTGAGCTTGCTTGCGGCATGAGGTGTGCTAAACATAAAACAGGCGGGAGTTGGGTGAGTACTTTCCTGGCTCAAGCTGTCTTCGCCCTGTCTGGAAGGTTATAACTTTGGATTCAGGAGAAAGTGTTGCGCCCTACCGAACTCGTCAGGCTCACCGGGTTGATGCAGCATACCAGCGGCAGTTCCGATATCAGGATCGGGCTCATTGATGGCCCTGTCGCCTCCAGCCATGCGGATCTGGCAAACGGACATCTTCAGGAGATATCCGGAAATAACGGGGCGAACTGTAGCAGGACCAATAGCAGTGCCTGCCTGCATGGAACCTTCATCGCTGGCATCCTCGCGGCCAGGCGCACTTCTCCTGCGCCTGCCATTTGTCCCGAATGTACGCTCCTTATCCGCCCGATTTTCAGCGAAAGTACCGCCGGACGCGAGCACATGCCCAGTGCCACGTCGCAAGAGCTGGCAGCGGCAATTTTTGACTGCATCAATGCGGGTGCGCGCGTTATCAACCTGAGCCTGGCCCTGGCGCAGCCATCGACGAGGGAAGAGAAGCTGCTGGATGAAGCATTCAACCAGGCGCTCAGCCGCGGTGTACTGATTGCTGCCGCAGCAGGCAATCAGGGCATGCTGGGCAGTTCCGTCATTACTCGCCATCGGTGGGTTATTCCGGTCGTGGCTTGCGATTTGCGCGGCTATCCGATCAACGAGTCCAATCTCGGCAGCACGATCGGAACGCGCGGCTTGAGTGCGCCGGGCGACAACATCACTGGCCTCGGCGCTGAGGGGCGAACCCTTGCTATGAGTGGTACAAGTGTGGCTGTGCCTTTTGTCACCGGCGCCATTGCGCTGCTGTGGTCGCAGTTTCCTGATGCCACGGCGGCACAGATCAAGCTCGCCCTCATGCGCCAACCTCAAAACTTTCGGCAAACAACCATGATGGGAACCGGAGACGGCTACATGCAACTCCATCACTCGCGACGGGGTTCGGTGGTTCCACCCCTGCTGGATGCCGAGTCAGCCTGGCAGATACTGTCTACGGTAAATACGAGGAGGCAAACAGCATGACTGGAAATGATATCAACGTAAATCCGGGTCGCAGGAACGAGAGCGAAAGAAATACAAATGGCGAAGGTGGTAAAAACCCGGCTAAGCGTGAAAGCGTTGCAGATAGAGGCAAGCAGGCTACTCACCGCGTGCGCCTGCCCGGTTTCATTACGGATGAGGAGATCGGGCTCGGTGATGCGATCAAGCATGCCACCACTTATTTTCGAATGAAACCCTGCGGAGGTTGCGAGCAGCGAGCAACTGCACTCAACCGCTGGCTCGCTTTTACACCCCGGAACCGGAAGTAAGAGCAGCAAGAAAAGTAGAGGGGCGTTTTAGAGGAAATTTTCAGCTTTTTAACGCCGTTGGCACTACCAAGTTAAGAGAGGAGCAATATGAACGAACAAACCGCGATGGCAGAGCCAGTCGAAAACATAACAGACCAACCGATGCAGGCAAGGCCCGATTCGGCCTCGAACGCAATGATCTCCCCTCAGATGGGAGGAAGCTGCGGTTGTAACGGAACGCGCATGAGCCAAAATCCGGGCGGGGCTGAAGGCATGAATGCGAATGGCGGGATGAATGGCTTTGTTTATGCTATAGGACGAGTGGAGGCGCGCTTTCCTAATCTGAGTGTGGAAAAAGAATTTGCGCAGGCGACCGGACGTGCGGAAACCGCTGGCAAAACGGACCAGCAAGCCTTCCATGAAGTCCTGTCCCAGCGGCAGAACCGGTATCTGGTGCGGCAACTATGCTGGGTGCTGACGGTACAGGGACTGGAAACCTACCTTCTGGTTCCACGCGATCCTGCCGATGTCGATATGTTGGTCGATGCCATCCGGCCTGCACCTGCTCCCCAAGATATCGATGTGGTCATCGGAATGCGCGGTCCCATTGCTCCGCCGGAGGTGTGTAACGGGCTGATGGTGCCGGTAGTGATATTCGACCAGATCTATTCCTTTGGACGGGATGAATTGATCAGGGCCATCCCGAAACCGGAGAAAATGGCCAAGGAGCGATTTGGCTCCGCTGCCGAAGAGTTGTTTGACCGGATCATGCACATGACAGATAACGCAGGCGCCACGGATGAACATCGGGCGTTGAACTACCTTGCCATGCGCTATCCCGCCATTTATGCCAAGGCAGCGGAAGAGTTCGCGGAAGATCATTCCCTGACGGGCGTGGAGGTGCGTCCCTCGGCCTTGAGCAGCGGGCGCAACATCGTCGAGGTCATTTTCTCCTATACCAACCGCAATACCGATTTTACCGAGAAGTACTTCGTGCGCGTGGATGTGACTGAGGAGTTTCCTTTCCTCGTCACCAAGATCTCTCCGTACTATGAACGTTGATTTCCTAAAGAAGGGGGTGTGAAATGAATATGCCAGGATTTACTGCTGAAGCTTCGCTTCGTCGCACAAATACTATCGCCCGGCGGTTGCCTGGGTCAATGCATCGGGCAGAGGGACCGGTTATCCCTCAACGTATAAAGCTGCAGGAGTGGACATGCGATTGTGATGCTGCAACTGACATCTGTATCTGTAGATCGGAACATGGCGCCATACGGGCAATTCATGCGGTATTGGGTGAGCTTTAGGGAAATATCGCGGCACTCATTGAAAAGGAGATACATCATGAACATACCAGGATTTAGCGCGGAGTCATCGGTTTACAAAACAACCGGGAATTATTTCAAGAGCAGGCAGGGTTCCATGAATGGCACAACGGTGATTCCCCAAATGATGCGAACGATAGATCTCGGACCGGGATGCACACTGTTTTGCAATTGCAATCCTGCATCCGGAGCTTGTAGCTGTGACGCGACCTTGTGTCCCTTTCTTCCGTGGGGACCTGTCCGTGAAAGGTTTTGAGGAAACTGTCAGAACTGATGGTGAGTGGCCACCTCCGCAGCCGTGCGGAGGTGGCCGAAAAAGGCGCAGGAGGGCGTAGAGGGCGATTCCCTGACGGAGAGGAATACTGTACTCACCTGCCTCCGGCTATGCTTCGCAGCCTGCTTTATGCCATGTTTTGCTGCCTGCCGGACCATCCGATCCGCTTGAACCGGATGAATGTCTTCCGCACCGCGCCATAGCGGATGAAATGTTATCATCCTATTGATCCAGCCAGAAAATACTATGAATCCCGTCATTCCGGGCCTGACTCGAATCCAGCAAACCGGAATCCAGCCCAAACCAATGGCACGCTTTGAACGTCACTGGATACCGGCTTCCGCCGTTATGACGTTTGTACTGTTTGCTCGCCGGCTCAATAAGTACTTCAAAATATCAGAGAATTCAGGATTTAGGTTAAAATAATTCTTTAACCATCCAGGACGCCACTGATGAAAAAACTTCGCGTCCCCCATCGCACCAAGTCTGCACGCATGATTCAGGAGCTTGTGCGCCTGGCAGCGGGACTTGCCACCTCCGGCAGCCGCGTAGAAGACGCCTTCTGGGAGAATCGCCTTGCGGCAAAAATACATGCCCAACTGCGTACGGGAGACGATCAGAATCTCGAAGCTGCGTTGGATCAGCTTTATGACGCCGATCCTGGAGGCTACAGCGAATTCATGTACGCCATCGAAGCTGCAATAGAATGCAGCGTATTCACGCGAGGGGATCACACTTACGACGTTTTAATGTTTGCTGTACCGGTGCTCACCTGGTCACGTTTTTCGATTCCCTCGGGACCAATGGCAGAATCCGTGCTTTCCGAACTTCGGGGGCAGTTGCAAGTGCAGGTGCTGGCGGGCGATGCCAGGCTTGCGCTTGCGGATTGTCTTTTCAGCCCCGATCAATTGCCAAGAGGCTACCATCTTACACATGAACTGGCCCGCAAACTCTGGTCGGCAGCGGTGACAGGACAACGCGATTTGCATATGAACCCGCAGCAGCTTGCTGAAACGGGGCGGTTTCTTTCTGATACCCGCTATCTCCTCGGCGGGATCGCGGTACCTCAGGGAAAACCCATGTTCCGCTGGCAGCAGGGAGACGCGGGCGAGCACAAAGGCAGCAACGTTTCCACCCTCCAGTTCTCCAAAGAGCAGATACTGCACGCATGGCAGACTCACGGTACCGCAGTGCTGCAGCCGCTATTCCAGGGCTGTGCGTTTGAACTGCTGATGCCGGATGGCTTTTTTTCAGCATGGCGCGCGGCGGACCGCCTGGCCCGTCCCTATTCGGTGCGTGCCACGGTTGATTTTCTGGAAACCACTCTGAGTATTTCCCCAGACAGGTTGCGTGCAGTGATCGCGCCTTTCTACGATCAGTGGCTGGAGGAATATCGCATTGGCTTCACCCTCAAGGACCGGGACAACGTGCTCTACGGCATCATCTGGGGACTGGTAGGGGATGAGGATGAAAATACAGATAGTGTCGCTCAGATCGAGGCAGCGCTGCGGGAATGCGGAGTGACGCAAACCATCCTGCTGCAAGAGCATTTTCTTCTGGAGTACTGCGAAGAATGCGGAGGACCGCTGTTCCCCAACGCGGATGGTGAAATCGTGCATGCAGAATTCCCGGAAGAAGGTGAAGTAGCGCCCATACATCTGCATTGAGAATGTTCATCATCTTATTCAGGAGCATCAATTTCTTCCGGAAGAGGAATCATGAGCGGCAAGCTTGCTAAATCCGACCAGGAATGGAAAAACCAGCTGACCCCGCAGCAGTATCATGTATGCCGCGAAAAAGGGACAGAGCGGGCGTTCACAGGGGAATACTGGAACTGCCACGATCAGGGCATGTATCGTTGCGCCTGCTGCGGCGCCGCCTTGTTTGACTCGGAAACCAAATTCGATTCCGGTACGGGATGGCCTTCTTTCTGGCAGCCTGCCCGATCGGAAAATGTCGTCAACCAGGAAGACAACAGCCATTTCATGCGGCGGGTAGAAGTGTTGTGCGCCCGCTGCGATGCGCACCTCGGTCACGTATTCGAGGATGGCCCTGCCCCGACCGGGCTGCGCTACTGCATCAATTCCGCTTCCCTCAAGCTCGATCGAGATTCTTCGAAGACTGAATAAACGGGTAGCAAGGGAAACGGGACGCAATACACTTTGCTAATTGCATCCGCACTCTCAAATAACTGTGTCCGCTCAAACTCCATCGCGATGAAATTTCTTTTTGATCTCTTTCCGGTAATCCTGTTTTTTATAACTTTCAAGATTTATGGCATCTATGCCGCCACTGCTGTAGCGATTGGCGCCACTTTTTTGCAGATCGGCTGGGTATGGTTCCGCCATGGCAAAGTCGATACCATGCTGTGGGTCAGTCTGGTTCTCATAGTCGTCTTCGGCAGCGCAACACTTATTCTGCAGGATGAAACATTCATCAAATGGAAACCATCCGTGCTCTACTGGCTGTTCGCTGCCGCACTGCTGATAGCCCAGGCGGTTTTCAAGAAAAATTTTATCCGGACGATGATGAAAGAACAGCTCACCCTGCCGGAACCGGTTTGGGCCCGGGTGAACGCGAGCTGGGCAGCGTTTTTCGCATTTATGGGCGCCGCCAACCTCTATGTCGCCTTCAATTACTCTACTGAAACCTGGGTTGATTTCAAGCTGTTCGGCTTTATGGGCTTCATGCTGGTTTTTGTCGTATTGCAGGGATTGATGCTGGGGAAATACATGGTAACTGACGAGGATAAAGAGGCGTGATGCTATATGTAATAAGTGGCGAGGATGTGCCCGACAGTCTTGAAAAAAGAATGGCAGTGCGTCCCGCGCATCTTGAACGCATCAAAGCATTGCAGGAAGACGGTCGCCTTGTTTTAGCCGGTCCATATCCCGCGATTGACAGCCCCGATCCCGGATCGGCGGGATTTTCCGGGAGTCTGATCGTAGCCGAATTCGAGTCGCTCGAAGCAGCCGAAGCCTGGGCAGAAGCGGATCCCTACGCCACTTCGGGCGTCTATGCAAAAGTGATGGTGAAGCCATTCAAAAAGGTTTTACCGGCATAACCTGACCTGACCGGAGCCGGATGAACACTATCGAATTGATGAAGCAGAAGCTCGCTGCTCTGGAGCCTGCGGTAATCCGGATTGTGGACGAAAGCGCGCGCCATGCGGGACATGAAGGCGCCAAAGCAGGGGGTGGCCATTATTTACTTACCATCGTCTCACATCAATTCATCAGCAAGTCGGCCCTGGCGCGGCACCGGCTGGTTTACGATACCCTGCGCGAGATGATGCACAAGAATATTCACGCCTTAAGTGTAAAAGCGTATACTCCCGAGGAATTTGATTCGATCCACTGAGAAGGAACCTTCATGCATTTTATGAAATTTACTCGACTTGCGGCACTGGGTATCTCCGGGCTGATCGCCGCGACGGCCGTTCAGGCCCAAACCGGCTCAACCATGGCAAAGGTGAACGGTACGCCAATTCCTCAATCGCGCCTCGAATTCATAATGAAGGCGCGTGCCAGCCAGGGTCAGCCGGATACACCGGAGGCGAGGAAAGCTTTGCGCGAAGATCTCATCACTGAAGAGGTAATCGCCCAGGAAGCGAAGAAGAAGGGGCTGGACAGGGATCCGGACTTTATCACCCAGCTGGACATGGCTCGCCAGACAGCGATGGTCAGAGCGTACCAGATCGATTACATAAAGAACCATCCGGTAAGCGACGAAGAGCTGCGTAAGGAATATGAAACGGTAAAGACGCAGATGGGAGATAAGGAATACAAGGCGCACCATATTCTGGTGGCTACAGAAGAGGAAGCCAAAGACATTATCGCCAAGTTAAAAAAAGGCGCAAAGTTTGACAAACTTGCCGAGGAAAAATCCCTGGATACGGGCAGCAAGAGCAAGGGTGGCGAACTGGACTGGAGCCCGGCTGCAAACTATGTTCAACCTTTTGCCGAGGCCTTGACCAAGCTGCGCAAGGGCCAGCTCACCGATCAGCCGGTAAGAACTCCCTTCGGCTGGCATGTGATCCGTCTGGATGATGTGCGACCCCTGAAAATTCCCCCGTTCGAGGAAATAAAACAAAACCTGGCCCAGCGCGTGTTGCAACGTCAGTTTGCAGCCTCGGTCAACGATCTGCGCTCGAAGGCGAAAGTCGAATAAGCTTCTTCCCATAAGCTTTATTCCCTTATTCGCTCATTCCCTCATTCCCCTTTACCCGGCGGCGCATCGCCCCGGAGTACAAAAAAGGCAGCCCCGGCTGCCTTTTTTGTACTCCAGTGAAAGAGAAAAAACTTACGTTACCCTTTGCATTCTCGGCGCGATCGCACACAACAGTTCATAGCCCAGTGTACCAGCGGCCCGCGCAACCTCATCAACCGGCATGCCTCTCCCCCACAGCGTTACCGGGCTGCCTACGCCCGCATCTTCGATCTCGCTCAGGTCCACGTGCAGCATGTCCATGGAGATGCGTCCCACGACCCGTGTTCGTCTTCCCTTTACAAGCACCGGGGTACCGGTAGGGGCATGGCGGGGATAGCCATCCGCATAGCCCCCGGCAACAATGCCCACTCGCATTGATCGGTCAGCCCGAAAAGCGTGCCCGTAACCCACTGCGTCGCTTGGCCTGAGTGTTTGCACGGAGATAATTCTGCTCGATACAGTCATGGCGGGTTGCAAGCCCAACTGCTCTGCGGTTGTGTGAGCAAGCGGCGAGGAACCATAAAGCATGATGCCGGGACGCACCCAGTCAGCATGTGCTTCGGGAAAACGAAGAATGGCGGCAGAATTCGCGAGCGAACGGGGCATATTTCTCCCTCCCGCAGTCTGGTTGAAACATTGCAGTTGTGCTGCAATGCTGTCGTTTCTGTCCGGTTCGTCGGCACATGCAAAATGGGTCATGAGGGTAATATGCCGCACCGCGGGATTCGCCTTGAGGCGCTCCAGCACAGCGGGAAATTCCCTGGGCGTAAATCCGAGCCGATTCATGCCGCTATTGAGCTTCAGAAATACATCCAGCGTTGCACGCCGTCGAACCCCCTCCAGCATGGCAAGCTGCTCGGAATGATGGACCACGGTACTTAAATGGTATTGCTCGATCCAGCGCAGTTCGTCTACGTCGAAAAAACCTTCTAGCAACAGGATCGTCTGACGATAACCCGTCTCTCTTAAACGCACGGCAGCATCCAGTTCGAGCAGGGCAAATCCCTCCGCCTCCGCCAGGGCCTCGGCAGCGTGCAGCAATCCGTGACCGTATGCATCCGCCTTGACGACGGCCATCACGCGTGAACGCGGCGCATGGCGACGAACGATAGCAAGGTTGTGCTCGAGCGCGGCGGGATCAATCAACGCCTGAATGGGACGCGACATGGTAATCCAGGGATATCCGGAAGTTTTTATTGAAGATTTTGTTTGAAGGGATGTGCGGGAACCGAGAGTTGTTATGAGTGCTCCGGATCAGGCATTTTTTTGGATAGCATCAAAGGCTTGAAATTTTCCATCAGGAGAGGTACCTACGACCGTTGTATAATGCCACGCCTCATCGTTAAAAAAGAAGGTCAAGTTCTAGGAGAAAACGCTTGAAACGTGGATTTTATACCATTATGGCGGCCCAGTTTTTTTCTTCGCTGGCCGACAATGCGCTATTGGTTGTTGCCATTGCCCTTTTGGTGGAGTTGCACGCGCCTGCTTATCTCACCCCGATGCTCAAGTTTGTGTTTGTTCTCTTTTACGTGATCCTCGCACCTTTCGTTGGAGCCTTCGCGGATTCCATGGCCAAGGGCCGCGTCATGTTCATCAGCAATGCGATCAAGATTGTAGGCTGCGGCCTGCTTTTCCTGGCAACACACCAGTACTTCGCGCTCGCCGCCTACGCGGTAGTAGGGCTTGGTGCGGCTGCCTATTCCCCTGCAAAATACGGGATACTGACTGAACTGCTGCCGCCCGAAAAACTCGTCATTGCCAATGGCTGGATCGAAGGCTTGACCGTTGCCTCCATCATACTGGGCACCGTGTTGGGCGGCTTGCTGATCTCGCCAGCCATCTCCGCCGTCCTGCTGTCGTTCAATTTCCCCCTGATCGATACCGGCGTGGACACTGTACCGGAGGCAAGCATACTGCTCATCGCCATATTTTACACTACTGCTGCCATCTTCAATCTTTACATCCCCAACACAGGAGTCGATCACCGTATTCTCAGGAAAAATCCAATGTTTCTCGTGCATGAGTTCGGCCACTGCATGAGGCTGCTGTGGACAGACAAGCTGGGGCAGATTTCACTGGCAGTGACGACCCTTTTCTGGGGCGCGGGTGCAACGCTGCAATTCATCGTGCTGAAATGGGCAGATGTTGCCCTCGGTTATCCCTTGAGCAAGGCAGCGCAACTTCAGGGCGTGGTCGCCGTCGGCATTGCAATAGGCGCAGTGATTGCAGCACGAATGGTGTCACTCCGGCAATCCGTGAAAGTGATTCCTCTGGGTATTGCCATGGGCATTGTGGTAATGGCAATGATTTTTGCCCGCGAATTGTGGATTGCGATTCCGCTTCTCATGCTGATCGGCGGGCTTGCCGGATTTTTTGTCGTGCCAATGAATGCGCTGCTGCAGCACCGTGGCCATATCCTGATGGGTGCGGGCCACTCTATTGCTGTACAGAATTTCAACGAGAATCTGAGTATTCTCACCATGCTCGGACTGTATGCGTTGCTGGTGAGTTTTGACGTGCATGTGTATACGGTGATTATTCTGTTCGGCCTGTTCGTAGCCGTGATCATGGCGCTGATACGCCAGTGGCACCTGCACAACCAGAGCATCGAGGACTCTCTCCATCTCATCGGCGCGCATAAGGGACACTGAGAAGATTAAGAACTTATCCATAAATTACGTTGACGCTCAGGGCAACCCGGTTTGATACGGCAAATCAAGGCATGCTATTCTCGAAAACAGTTCATGAAATTCTATTCTTGATTTCCTATCATCTCAACGAGTTCTGATAAGGATGCTATGCGACCATCCGTTGCGCTTGACCTCAAGCGAAGTGCAGTGCGCGAAGCGACAACCCGCTTCCGTGCGGCGAACCCGCGTGTTTTTGGCTCTGTGCTGCATGGCACCGACCAGGATGGCAGTGACATCGACCTGCTGGTTGATGCGCTGCCTGGCGCAACCCTGTTTGATCTGGGCGGCTTGCAAGAGGAGCTGGAATCACTCCTTGGCATCCACGTCGATCTGCTCACCCCTGCCGACCTGCCATTGAAGTTCCGAGCCAAGGTGTTGGCAGAGGCTCGACCCATATGAGTGGGAGTCGTCTACCTGACTACCTCGACCATATGCAGCAGGCCGCCACGGATGCGTGCAGCTTCGTGGACGGTATGGAGAAAGAGGATTTCCTTGGAGATAAGCGCACTCAGCAAGCCGTCATCATGAGCCTCATCATCATCGGCGAGGCGGCGACGAAGATAATGGACGCCTACGTCGAATTCACACAGGCACATCCCGAGGTGCCGTGGCGCAGCATGCGCGGTATGCGCAACCGCATCGCTCACGGCTACTTCGATATCAACCTCGACGTAGTGTGGCAGACGATACAGACAGCACTACCGGAGTTGCTGAAGCAACTGCCCGCCGTGCGTTTGGATAGAGATAAGTCATGTTGATCGGCTACGCCCGCGTTTCGATACCGAATCCCGTAATGCCTACAGGATAACCGGCTTGTTGGGCAGTTCATTTTCCCCACTTTCCCGTCCGACCGGGAAATGCTCCTGCAAATGACGACCTACTGACTGGATTCCACTGATGATCCCGGATTCAAACTGCCCCTGACTGAAATGGGTTTCCATTTCGTGACAGATGGTCTCCCACTTTGCATGACCAACTTTCGCGTCGATACCCCGATCGGCAACGATTTCGACATCACGATCTGCCAGGAGCAGGTAAATCAGGACACCATTGTTATGCTCGGTATCCCACACCCGCAGCTGCGAATAAACCTCGATTGCCCGCTCGCGTGCCGATGTTGCTCTCACCAAAGGCAGCATATCCAGTGCTGCCTCCACTGCAAAACGGATTTCTCCTCGATGGCCGAATTCCGACTGTGCGATCGCATATTCGATAGCGGTAAGGGCCGTAGCGGGAAATGCCTTGCGCACCGCCAATGGTCCCGTAAAAAGATGCCGCAGTACTCGCTTGAAATCCATCTACCATCTCCCTGAGGCGCCACCGCCACCGAAGCCGCCCCCGCCTCCGCCGAAACCTCCGCCACTCCCGAAGCCGCCGGGGCCGCCCCTGCCACCCCATCCTCCATGACCACCAAAGCCACCCGGCCAGCCGCGCCCTCCTCTGTAAACTCCACTGCCGGCGTGGCCGAACAGGCTGATGAAAAATGCAAAGGCAGCGGAGATCAAGGCAAGTAATATTGAAGCGAATACCAGCCAGACGATAATGGCTGCCGCTGCGCTCATCAGCGTCGCACCGAGAAAGCGGCCGAAAATGGACTGAAATACCTTGGCCGCAATGAAGAGCAGGATAAAGACAAAAATAATGTTATTCACCAGGATATCGGCGGCAGCGGAAGAATCGCCGCCACGGGCGGAACGGGCGGGAGGTGGCGGCAAGGGCTCTCCTTCGACTACCCCTATTATTCGATCGACACCGGCATTTATGCCTGCCGCAAATCGTCCCTGTCTGAATTCCGGCACGATGATCTCGTCGGTTATGCGCTTCGCTATGGCGTCCGGAAGCACGCCCTCCAGCCCATAGCCCACTTCCACGCGCACGGTTCTATCCTGCTTTGCAACCAGCAGCAGAACGCCGTCATCAATACCCTTGCGTCCCAGCTTCCAGGCATCCACTACCCGAATTGAATACTGCTCGATGGTTTCAGGCTGGGTGGTGGGAACGATCAATACGGCAATCTGGCTGCCCTTCCTGGCTTCGAATGCGGCGAGCTTCTGCTCCAGCTGGGTAGCCTCGTTTGCAGAAAGTGTCCCGGTAAGATCGGTAACGCGCGCTTTGAGGGGCGGAATCGCGACATCCGCCATCGACAGGGAGGCGGAAATAAGCAGAGCGATGAATACGAGGATTTTTTTCCCGGCATGAATCATAAATAAGCCCTTGCCATTTCCGGCTGGATACCACGGGTAGGATGAGTGGAGTGCAGCGTAACCCATCGAACAATGAGGGTTACGGCTTGCAGCCTCCATCCATCCTGCTCAAACTGAATCCCGTTCGCCCTGAGCCCTTCGCAGGTTCAGGACAGACTTGTCAAAGGGGCGAACAGGGCGCCAGAGATTCAGAACGAAAGGATGAAGAATTCAGCCTGATAAATGCCAATCAAAATACATGTAAATGAAAATTGAAGCCAGTTTCAAGTTCCCGGATCAGCAAACGCCTCTTCCGCCTAGGGCTTGCTGAAATCCACCTTGGGCGCGGTTGAAATCGCTTTCTCGTCATCAACCGTGAGGCTGGGCTTCACCTTGTAGCCGAACACCATTGCGGTAAGGTTGGTGGGGAAAGAACGCACCACGATGTTGTATTCCTGAACCGCCTTGATGTAGCGGTTGCGGGCCACGGCAATACGATTCTCCGTACCTTCCAGTTGCGCCTGCAATTCCCGGAAGTTGGCATTTGATTTCAGTTCCGGGTATTTCTCCACTACGACCAGCAAACGCGACAGGGCGCTAGACAATTCGCCCTGGGCACTCTGGAACTTCGCAAACGCCTCCGGATCATTGAAAAGCTCCGGCGTGGCCTGGATGCTGCCCACCCTGGAGCGCGCATTGGTTACGCCCAGCAGTACCTCTTTCTCCTGGGCAGCAAAACCTTTTACAACATTCACCAGATTGGGGATAAGGTCGGCACGGCGTTGATACTGGTTCAGGACTTCGCCCCAGCTTGCCTTGATCTGCTCATCCGTAGACTGCAAGGTATTGTATCCACAGCCACTCAAGCTCAGCACCAGAAGCAATATCAGAGATCGCAACACGTTGTTCATGAAAATCTTCCTGGAAAAATTGCCGATATATGGATAAGTATAGGCGAACTCATGAATAAGGATAGAAATAAGGACGAGTGAGCGGAATTCAAGAGTGCCAACCGAATGAGTTCGAGAGCCTGAGAGCGTTATTATTCCAATCCAACCTCCTGCTCCAAGACCTGAGATTATTCAGAAGCCTTCAAGGCCTGCATGGTGCTCTGGGCGAAGCACAGATCCTCCCATGTCTTCGCTTTGGCAACCAGCGTGCGCAGCAGATAAGCCGGGTGATAAGTGACGATCACCGGAATACCTTCGTGCTGATGGAGCCTGCCCCGAAGACTGCCTATGCTTGCATCGGTATTGAGCAGATTCCTGGCGGCAGTTTTTCCGAGCGCAATGATAAGCTTCGGCTTGATCAACTGGATTTGCCGGGTGAGGTACGGCCCGCAACATTGCGCTTCGTCTTCCGAAGGCTCGCGATTGCCGGGCGGGCGGCATTTTACGATGTTGGCTATAAAAACATCGCGACCTCGCTTTAAACCAATGGCCGTCAGCATGTTATCCAGCAGCTTGCCTGCCTGTCCCACGAAGGGTTCGCCAAGAGTATCCTCTTGCGCACCGGGTCCTTCACCCACGTAAAGCCAGTCCGCATCCGGATCCCCCACCCCAAACACGGTGCGCGTACGCGAGTTGCATAGCCGGCAGGCCACACAGCCTTCCACACTCTCTTTAAGCTGATCCCAGTCCATCTGCAGAATCGTCGCCCGACGCTTCTCTGTCGCGTCGGCAGATCGCACGCAAACCTGTTCCGCCTGTTCTTCGAATTCGGGATGCGCAACAACCGGCGCTACCATCACCTGAGTCGGTTCCAGCACTGCGGACACTTTCTCATCTTCGGTATGCTTCCTGACGCACCATACCGGCGTCAACCCCAATTCTTTGAGTATTTCCCCGCGTCTGGCCCGTTTTCTATCGCTGCTGGTCACAACACCAGCTCCATTACCAGCGAGTCTTCGCGCCCGCCCATCGCGGGATAATAATCCTTGCGCTTCCCGATCTGCCTGAATCCGAGGCGCTCATACAGCCGGGCAGCAGCATGGTTGGATTCGCGCACATCCAGAAACATGGTGAGCGCCAGTTGCTCCCTTGCAATCCCGATGAAATGGCGTAGCAATTTTTCACCCCAGCCCTTCCCTTGCGATTCCGGCGCAATACTGAGCGTCAGCAAATGCGCTTCTTCCGCCCCGATTGTCATTACGCCATATCCAAAGATATGTCCATCCTGCTCCCATACCAGGCAATGATAGCCTGCGTCGAGTGAATCGCTGAAATTGCCCTGAGTCCACGGAAAAAGAAAAACTTCCCTTTCAATCGTCACTACCGCGTCGAGGTCTGACGGGAGCATTCGCCTTATTCGGGGTGCTTCCTGCAATTGGGCACTCATCGCTCCTTTTCCTTCAGGGCCACCTTGTTTCGAATATAGAGCGGAGCGGCATCAGCCGGATCGACACCCTGTCCCCTCGCAAATCGGGGTGCAGCCAGTTGCGCTATTGCACGCGCATCCGGCCGGACACCGCTGATGATATGATTGAGGTAGCCTTCGTAGCGTGTGCGCAACACTTCGGGATACATATCGAACCCGCTGCCGCAACCTGTCCAGTCCTGCTCCTGTACCTGTATCGGAGGCGCATCTTGCGGCAGGCAGAGTGTAGGCTCGCTCACGACTTGCCATACGTCCATCGTTTTCTGGTAGACGGCATGATAAATCTCGTGCATGCGCGCATCCAGCGCAGCGATGACGCGTGTTCCGCCGGCTTGCTGTGCCAATGCTTCCAATGTACCTATTCCGATCACTGGCAGCCCCGCCCCGAAAGCCAATCCCTGCGCTATTCCGCAGGCGATGCGCAACCCGGTGAAGGATCCGGGACCCGAACCGAAAGCGATGCCGTCCAGTTGTGCCAGCGTCAGCCCGGTTTCATCCAGTATTCGACTTACCATCGGTAAAACCAGCTCGGAGTGACGCTGTCCCGCAAGAACCTCCTCACCGAGGATGTCACGCTCCAGCAACAACGCAATGGAACAGTATTCGCTGGATGTATCGAAAGCGAGAATTTTCAAGGCAAAGTCGAATAAATATCGAGCATAATGTCAGTACAATGAAAACTGCCGTATGGATTTCGGCGGAAAAATCATTGTCTATTGTTGAGCAACACTCCAGTTCGTTTAACTTTATCACTAATCGCACGGAGGAGTCATGAGCATCACGTGGATTCTGGTTGCAAACGCAAGCGCAGCATATCTTTACGCAAACTACGGACCAAGAAAAGGATTACAGAAGCTCAGGGAATTCCGGCATGACGCCAGCAGGGAGAAACGGGTGGACCTGGTTACCGACCGCCCGGGACATAACAGAAGTAACGGGAATGGGCGCGGCTCCTACATACCCGCCACCGATCCAAAGCAGCATGAGGCATGGACTTTCGCCTCGCAGCTAGCCCGGGAACTGGAGAATGGGCGCAAAACCAACAGTTATCAACGCCTGATCCTGGTTGTATCGGCCCCATTCATCGGCCTCATCAACAGCAATCTCGGAAGCCAGGTGCGCAACCTCGTAAGCGATACTTTTGAAAAGGATTACACCAGGGCCAATGAAAGAAATCTGGTAAAACAACTGGAGAGCTGCATTTATCTTTGATTATTCAGTTATTTAGGATGATTTAATCATCCTTCCAGAGACCAGCGGCCGATCGGCGTATAAACCGAACTGTCGCTGGTCCGATCCGATTTAACCAATACCCACTCCCGCGCCCGCCACACCATCGGTTCTGCCAGTTCAGGCAGCGTTTTACAGGATGCATTCCTCATGAGCGTGATATGGGGCTTGTAAGGCCGCTCCTCCAATGAAAATCCTGCCAATGAAAGTCTGCTCTGCAAAGCTTCGACCAGATCGATGAGCGGCTGGGGAATTTCGCTGATTTCCGCATAAACGATATTCTTGCGTTTCCACATGCAGATTCTTTCGATAGGAAGATCGAAAGCGCGCATCCCGCAATCCTTGATTTCATCTGCTGTCTTGTATAAAGCAGCCATTTGGCTTGCATTCACCTCCCCTACAAAGACCAACGTGAGGTGAATGTTCTCCGTTTTTGTTTTGCGCCCCTCGCAAACCGATGCCAACCGCCCGGTCAGCCGTCCCAACTGCATGCGGGTTTCCTTGTCGGGCCATATCGCAAAAAACAGGCGTACTGCTTTTTGCCTGGTTTCTTCAGCCATCCGGTGGCCATTCATCTACCCGCTCACCGCCGGTCACTTTCCACTCAATTTACGTCCCGATTGTTTTTCGCTCGGTCATTCGCTTGATTTATTCGGGTAATCAGGCACACCGCTTCCGCCTCTATTCCCTCGCCTCGCCCTACCGGACCAAGACGTTCGGCCGTCTTGGCCTTGACGTTGACATCTCCGGGTTGCATGCCCAGGTCCTGCGCGATATTTGCGATCATTGAGGGAATATGGGACGCCATCCTGGGCGCCTGGGCAATGATAGTGGCATCGACATTCACCACCCTGTAGCCGCGCTCCGCAAGGAGGTTGCCCACGTTCCGCAGTAGCACGCGGCTGTCAATATTCCTGTAACGCGGATCAGTGTCAGAAAAATGCCGGCCGATGTCACCCAATGCCGCAGCCCCCAGTACCGCGTCACATATTGCATGCAGCAGCACATCCGCGTCGGAATGCCCCAGCAAGCCTTTCTCGTAGGGAATGGTCACTCCGCCGATAATAAGCTTGCGGCCCTCGGCCAACTGGTGTACATCAAAACCCTGCCCGATTCTGAATCCGCCCACTATCACCTCCTGTTCAATTTCCGGAAAAACATGAGAAAACAGTAGGCCGAGCTTTACCCGACTCGTCAGGCGGAACCTGACCTACTACTACTTCTAGCATTTGTGATGGGGCAGCAAGCCGTAACCCATCCACTGAGTACGATGGGTTGCACGTCGCTTCACCCATCCTACAGCTGAGCAATTTTTATCATAGTAGGTCGGGCTCTGCCCGACATCTCGCGGCTGGATCTACTATTACTTTCGGCCACAAATAAGCCGCCAACCATCATCACACTACTTACAGATTTTTCAGTATCAACTCCGCCAGCGCGAGATCCTGAGGATAAGTAACTTTCAGGTTGCGCGCATCGCTCAGAACCAGTTTTGGGCGCAAACCCAGTGCTTCGATCGCGCCTGCATCGTCCGTCATGGTTACACCTCCAGCCCTGCTCAGGGCGTTCACCAGCGTTCTGTACCGGAACATCTGCGGTGTTTGGGCCTGCCAGAGGCTTTCCCTCGGTTCTGTACGTTCAACCCGGCAAGTGGGATCGCTTCGTTTCAAGGTATCTGCGACCGGAACCGCAAGCAATCCGCCCACTTCGTCCTCTTCCAGTTCATCCATCAGTTTATCCAGAAGCTTCTCCCCTAAGCAGGGCCGTGCAGCATCATGGACCAGCACCCAGTCATCGTCCTCGATAGCCGTCCCTTCCTGCGCTGCTTTTAAACCATTCAGTATGGTTTCGGCCCGTGTAGCTCCCCCGCATTTGAGCACCGACAGCTTGTTTGAGAATTCTGACCAGTCATGCTGCGCCCACTCTCCATCTCCCGGAGACAACACAACAAAGACTCGGGAAAGCCGCGGCGAGTTGCATAATGTTGCCAGCGCATGACGGATCATGGGTTTTCCCGCCAGGGGCAAGTATTGCTTGGGCATCTGGTCGCCCATGCGCGAGCCTGAACCTGCCGCCGGGATGAGTGCGAAGAAGTTTTGCATTGATATTACAGGAAGTAGCTGAATTGATGGGTCAAACGAAGGCAGGCACGTGAATATGTGTTAAACCGTGAAAATTAGCAATGATTAGCAGTGGAAATACGATGGAAACACTGCGAGGAAGCACCGGCTGACTGCGTACCTTTAACCTGTAAGATTTTACAGCTACCGGCGTATTTAATCTTGTTCTTTAATACTTATACCACGGAGCCATACAGAAGATGAATTCCATACGGCTTTTTTGAATCCCTTACATAAGAATTGATAAGAATTGATTAATCTTCCCGCCCCCAGGTGCAGAGAACATGATTGGACAATCCCCTGCCTTCGCAAAGGTTACCCAGTTCATTGAGAAAATTGCAGGTTGCGATGCACCTGTTCTTATCGAAGGCGAAACAGGCACAGGAAAAGAACTGGCTGCACGGGCAATTCACGACAGCGGCGCGAGGCGAGACGGACCGTTTGTGCCGATAAATTGCGGTGCCATCCCGGATACCCTGATTGAAAACGAACTGTTCGGACACGAACGGGGCGCTTATACCGGGGCGCAGTCGAAATGCCCGGGTCTGGTTGCGCACGCGCAGTCCGGCACACTGTTCCTGGATGAAGTGGATGCGTTATCTCCCAAAGCGCAGGTTACCCTGCTCCGGTTCTTTCAGGATCAGCAGTACTTTCCGCTGGAAGGCAGTATAGCGCGCTCTGCAAACGTGAGAATAATCATCGCCAGTAACAGAAATTTAGGACAACTGGCCGAGAAAGGCGAATTCCGGCTTGATCTTCTGTTTCGCCTCAAAATCATGTACCTCACCCTGCCGCCACTTCGTGAGCGCCAAGGTGACGCAGCTCTGTTGGCACATTACTTCCTGCGCGAATGCTCCGCGCGTTTTAACCGCGGCAACAAAACCTTGCATTCCGATACTCTCGCCTGGCTTGATAAATACAGTTGGCCCGGGAATATACGGGAACTGGAGAATCTGATCTATCGCGAGTATCTTCTCGCCGACGAATCTGTCATAAATATCGCATCGCTCGTGCCTACAGTAGTCGAACGGCGATCGGGGTTCGATCGCCGCCTTCCCGAGTTGAACGGCTTGAGCTTCACCGAGGCCAAAAACCGCGCCATAGCAGCTTTTGAACAATATTACCTTGCCGAAGCCATGGTCAAAGCGCAAGGTAACGTGACGAGAGCTGCGAGTCTTGTCGGAAAAGATCGCCGCGCGTTTGGGAAATTGCTGAAAAAGCATAGTATGAGCAAGAACAAGCTCCTTCTGGGACACTGATTCTCCTGCGCGCACCTTGGCAGGAAAACAGCTATGAACAATAGTGCTTGAAAAGCGAAGGAATGGAAAGAAATGGATAGAGAATCCATTTCCCCTAAAGGGTACAGGAAGTCAAATCGAACTCCACATCTTCTTCATATATCCTGGTTTTCTGTCTGGAACTGGAAACGACGAAGCGAATGGTCAGGGCAAATTTGTGCGCGCTGATCTCAGGAACGCAGGGCAGGCTCTCGTCCAGCTTGAGGGATAGCAGGTGCGCTGTCTTCCCCGCTCCCATCTGCTGGAACATACCTTTGTTTGCGATGTGGTTTTCGGTTTTCCCGGTGTCCCGCAGCAGATGCAAAAGGATACGGAAACTTTTCTCGATTGGCAGCAGCGGGGCGACCCATTCATTGAGATCGCTTCGCCGCACTTCCGGGTCGAGATGCAGCCAGTAGCGATATGAAGGCAAATCAAATTCGCATGCCCCTCCGGGTAAGCCGACGCGCTGCTTGATGCCCATCAGCCACTCGTTGTCGCGCATGTGTTCCCCGATTTTTCCGGCAACAGTCCGCAGGTCTTGGGAGGAGGTCTGAATATCATCCAGTATCTGGTCCAGATCCAGCTCGCCTTCCGGGTTCTCCGGGCTTTTACACAGCAATTCCAGCGCCTGCTTCTGCCGATCCAATTCCTGCAGCAGTTCCGACTTCATGTCGGCGCGGCCTGTCACGTCGAGGATCTCGAACAGGATGACAAGCGCAGCGTGGTGATCATAGGGCTCTTCCTGCGCAGAAAAGAACGCTACCTTGTCAAACAAGTCCTCAAGACGCAGGAGCGTGCGGACGCGTTCGTTGAGAGGATGTTCGTAACGGATCACGGATAGGATAGAGAGGCCAAGAACAGGGGACAGCGGCTGTAGATGAGCCTTGTTCCAAATTCTTATTCTAGCAGCCAAACCGGCGGGCAACAAATGTGAAGCCCTTGCAGGGAACCTGCTTGCCTCGTTGAAATCAATCTCCATCTCTCTGCGCCAGCCTCATATATTTCCTGTGCAAAGCCCGTACCTGCCGCTCGAGGCTGGGAAGGCCGGCATCGTTGACAATCACATCATCCGCCTGCCTCAGCCTTTCATCGCGCGAGACCTGCGCAGCCATAATGGCCCGCACTGCCTGCTCATGCATTCCACTGCGTGCAGCGGCACGACTGATCTGCACACCTTCACTGCAATCCACCACCAGAACGCGCTGGACTATTTCCCGGTAGTGGCCAGTCTCAAGCAGCAGCGGAACCACGACTATCAGGTAGGGCGCCTGAGCAAGTTCTACTCTCCGCGACACTTCATCCCGGATGAGCGGGTGAAGAATAGCTTCCAGTTTGCGACGCGCGCCCGTGTCATTGAACACGAGGTTACGCATTTCCTTGCGATTCAGCGCTCCCTCCGCTGTGATATATTTCTCCCCGAACACTTGCTGGATAACGGAAATGCTTTCACCCCCCGGCTGGGTGAGCTCATGGGCAATCTCGTCGGTATCGATCACACCGGCGCCGAGTACGGAAAAAATATTGGCAGCGCTGGTTTTACCGCTGCCGATGCCCCCGGTCAGGCCGATTATCAGCATGAGCTAAAACAATCCCAGGTAAGCGCTGTTGATCTCGCTTCCCCAAAGCAACGCCACGATTCCTCCACACACCAGATAAGGTCCGAACGGAATAGGGACATGACGTCCGTGCTTTGCTATCAGCATCAGGCCAAGCCCTGCCATGCTTCCCACGATAGATGAAAACAGAATCACCAGGGGCAGCATTTGCCATCCCAGCCAGGCGCCAATGGCAGCCAGCAACTTGAAGTCTCCATAACCCATTCCCTCCCTGCCGGTCAGAAGTTTATAGCCCCAATACACCGACCACAGGGCAAGATACCCCACCATGGCGCCAATCACAGCAGAATGGATATCTACAAAACCACTGTCCAGATTGACCAATAACCCTCCCCATAACATAGGCATGGTAATGTCATTGGGCAGCAGTTGAGTATCCAGGTCGATGAAAGCAAGCGCAATCATGGTCCAAACAAGCGCAAGTGCTGCAAAAGCGATGACCCCATAACCAAAATGCCACGCGACAAGGCCGCTCAGAGATGCGGTTAACCCTTCCACAACGGGATAGCGCATGGGAATGGCGATGCGGCATTGCGAGCAGCGCCCTCTCAACGCGACATAACTGATGAGTGGAATATTTTCGAGCGCTGTAATCCTGTGTCCACAATTGGGACAAGTGGAAGGCGGCATAATGAGATTGAAAGCCGGCCCCGCAACAAGGACTTCATGCGGCAGGGTTTCATGCGGTTCGTGCGCCTGCTCCGTTCCGTTTGCTCCAGCAGACAGTTCGGCGTGCAGTTCGGCACACTGCTGCCGCCATTCCCGCTCCAGCATTCTCGGCAAGCGGTAGATAACCACATTCAGAAAACTGCCGACAATCAGACCAATGAGAGCGCAAAACGAGACAAAGAACGCCGGAGAGTGTTGCAGCACGGAGATAAATGACATCGAAAAGACATCCCCAGGGATCAGGGCTCCACATAGGAGTCGGAGACTTTCTCCTCGATCGGCACTAATGGGGGAAAGATTCGTACCACTTTTACCACGCGATCCTGCGTCTGGACGATTTCCATGGGATAACCGGCGATTTTCACGCTGGTGCCAGCTTCAGGAATGTCCTGGAAATATTCGAGAATGAGTCCATTCAACGTCTTGGGCCCGCCCAGAGGCAGGCTCCAGCCCAGCTTGCGGTTGAGATCGCGCAGCAGACTGCTGCCTTCCACGATTACACTGCCGTCTTCCTGTCTCAGGAAGGTCCCAGCCTGCGAAGGTGCATGAGTGGTGAATTCTCCGATGATTTCTTCGACAATATCCTCCAGTGTCACCAGCCCCATCCATTCTCCATATTCATCCACGATCAGACCGACGCGCTCGCGGTTTTCCTGGAATAATTGCAGTTGCGAAAACAGGGGTGTTCCGGAGGGAATGAAGTAAGGTTCCCGCATGATTTTCTCCAGCGTCGCAGCGGTGATTTCCTCGCTTCTCATCTGGTTGAGCACCTTGCGCACATGAATTATTCCAGTAACATCATCCATCGTACCGCGGTATACCGGTAGACGTGTGTGATAACACGTTAGCAGCTGATCCCGGATGCTCTCATCGTCGTCTTCGAGGTCTATCGCCTCGATCTGGCCGCGCGGCACCATGACGTCATCAACCGTGACATTCTCGAGTTCGAACAGATTGAGCAGCATGCTCTGATGTTTTTGCCGGATGAACTGGCCTGCTTCCAGCACGAGTGTTTTGAGTTCCTCAAGACTGATTTTCTGGGTCAGATCCTCGCTCCGCGGTTTCAGGCGCAGGAGGATAAGCAGCGCCTTCACAAACAGGTTGATGAACCATACCACAGGCGAGAAAACCTTCAGCAGTGGCGTTAACACATAGCTTGAAGCCAGGGCGATACGCTCGGGATAGGCAGCGGCGACAACTTTCGGGGTAATCTCACTGAATACCAGAATGGCGAAGGTCACCCCTACCGTTCCAATAAGAAGCGCCGCGTCGCTGTGGCCGAAGAAAATGGACACAATCACCGCGACCAGTGTGGCCGCAGCCGCGTTCAGTAAGTTATTGCCAAGGAGAATCACCCCCAGAAGGCGGTCTGTATTCAGCAGCAGCTGGCTGGTGAGACGGGCGCCGCGATGGCCTTCTTTTGCAAGATGCTTCAACCGGTACCGGTTGATCGCCATCATGCTGGTTTCGGAAAGGGAAAAAAAAGCGGATAAAATCAACAGAACAGCCAGTGCTGCGAGCAGCACATACCACGGCATGTCTTCCAAGAAAAGGCCTTTCTGCGAGTAGACAAAAATTCAGGATGGAAGGAAGTCGGAATATCCGGAAATTTCATTCCCGGATTTCCTCGCACTTTTTCCACCCAACTATACTTGTTTCCTGACACATAGGTACTGACACATAGATACTGTTAGCGATGCAGGATCACTTCCAGTACGAACTTGCTGCCGAGATAAGCCAGCAGGAGAATGATGAATCCGCTCAGTGTCCAGCGAATGGCAATGCGGCCGCGCCAGCCGTATAACTGCCTGCCCGCCAGCAGTGCTGCGAACACGCACCATGAAATGATACCGAACAGGGTCTTGTGCGTGAATTTGAGAGGTTGCCCGAAGACCTCTTCCGAGAAGACGACACCGCTGATGAGCGTGAGCGTGAGTAGTATGAACCCTACCCAGATGACGCGAAACAGCAGGTTTTCCATGGTCAGCAGCGGTGGCATGTTGGCAAGTACCGAGGGCAAGGTCGGGTGATGCAACCGCCGCTCCACTACCGCCATGAGCAACGCATGCAGTGCGGCAATGGTCAGCAGGCTGTAAGCCAGCATGGCAATCGAGATATGCGCCTTGAAAGCAGGAAATTCGGTATTGGCCAGGGGGCGCAGGGAAGGAAATGCCAGCGGCAGCAGTACCGCCACGGCCGCAACCGGGGCGACCAGTGTTTGCAACCCCTCCAGCCGATAAAAAAATCCGGACAGCCAGTAAATCATGGCGGTAAGCCATACGATGGAAGAAACCGCGCTGCCCACGCCGAAATTCAAGCCTACCCCTGCAAACACCGATTGATACAGCGTATAGCCATGCAATACCAGAGGCGCGACAATGACATAGCGTTCCCATCCCGCAGTGGCAACCTCAGGCCTCGCTGACCTTGCGGGAACATTCCACCGGGTGCGCCAGAAGTGCCAGCCGATCAGTGCATAGAGCAGGAAGGCAGCGAGATAGGCTAAAATATCGGACATTGATATTGCAGATTAAATGAAACTCTCATTTAGTCTACACCAATTTTTCCGGAGAGGCATTTTGCATGTTTGACAATCTTACCAGTCGGTTTTCAGGGGTCATCAAGACTTTGCGGGGTGAAGCGCGGCTGACCGAAACCAATATACAGGAAGCGCTGCGGGAAGTGCGCATGGCGCTTCTGGAAGCTGACGTCGCCCTGCCGGTGGTCAAGGAATTTATTGCGCGGGTAAAGGAAAAAGCAGTCGGCCAGGAAGTAATCGGCAGCCTTACGCCCGGACAGGCATTGGTGGGCGTAGTCCACCAGGAACTGATCGCCCTCATGGGAGGCCAGAAAGCAGATATCAACCTTGCCACTGTCCCGCCCGCAGTGATTCTCATGGCGGGATTGCAAGGCGCCGGAAAAACCACGAGCAGTGGAAAGCTGGCGAAGTGGCTGATGGAACAAAAAAAGAAAAAAGTGTTGCTTGTCTCCTGCGATACTTACCGGCCAGCCGCAATTCAGCAACTGGAACTGCTGGCGCGACAAACAGGCGCCGAGTTCTTTCCGGTTCAAGCGGGACAGCAGCCAAAAGAAATCGCCGCCGCTGCGCTCAACTTCGCACGCAGGCACTTCCATGATGTGATGATCGTGGATACGGCCGGACGCCTTGCCATCGATGAAGCGATGATGACAGAAATCCGCCAGCTGGAAACATTGCTGAAGCCCGTCGAAACCTTGTTCGTGGTGGATGCCATGCAGGGACAGGATGCTGTCAACACCGCCAAGGCATTTTCCGAAGCCCTGCCCCTGACGGGCGTAATACTGACAAAGCTGGATGGAGATGCGAGGGGCGGAGCAGCGCTTTCCGTGCTTCACGTAACGGGGAAACCAATCAAATTCGCCGGTGTCGCTGAAAAGCTGACCGGATTGGAGCCGTTCCACCCTGACCGTATGGCGTCACGGATTCTGGGAATGGGCGATGTGCTGGGACTGATCGAGGAAGCCCAGCGCGGTGTGGATCAGCAGGAGGCCGAGAAGCTCGCCAAAAAGATGAAATCGGGCAAGAGCTTCGACCTGAACGATTTCAAGATGCAGTTTGAACAAATGAGAAACATGGGCGGCATGGGTGCGCTGATGGACAAATTGCCGGCTCAATTGAGCCAGGCTGCCCAGAATGTGAAAGTCGACGACAAGGCGATCGGCCGCACCGAGGGAATCATCAATTCCATGACTCCCCAGGAACGTCTCAAACCGGAAATCCTCAAGGCCTCGCGCAAGCGCCGCATTGCTGCTGGCGCAGGTGTCACGGTACAGGAGGTGAATCGGTTGCTGGCGCAGTTCGAGCAGGCGCAAAAAATGATGAAAATGATGAATAAGGGGGGCATGACAAAAATGCTGCGAAGCATGAAGGGAATGCTGCCCGGCATGCGCTAGCTAACCAGGGAACTGCTGAACAAACGCGAGGGCCTTGAGAGATCCTTGAGAAATACTGGCGTCCTCTTATTGAGTCGGCGAGCAAACAGTACAAACGTCATACCGGCGGCGTTATCCAGTGACGTTTGAAGCACATCATTATTGGTTGGGCGGGATTCCCGGTCAGGCCTGGAATGACGGGATTCATAGTATTTTCTGGTCGGATCAATAGATCATTCCGCCACCGGCACTTTTTCGAGGCCTTCGATCCGCTGGCCCGGCCTGATGTTTCTTGCGGCAAACCAGCCGAGATTCATCTCGAGCGCATATTTTGCCGCGCCGGCTGAGCTATGCGCTGTGGCGGTCCGAGGCATCATGTCGGCAATGTTAAGAATAACGCCCTTTTCATTCAGGAAAGCAACACTCAAGGGAATGTCCGTGTTCATCATCCACATGCTGTAGTGTTCAGGGTAAGAAAACACGAACAACATTCCGTCGTTTTCACCCAGGGATTGTCGAAACATCAATCCCTGGACCCGGGCAGGTTCCGTATGCGCCACTTCAACCGAAAAAGTGTGGTGGGATATCCTGAGCTGGCGTACCGGCATTTCTGCCCTGCCTGACGTCGATAAAACGAAAACGAGAATAAAGGCGAAGATGCGCATCAGTGCTTCCCGGTACTGCCAAATCCGTTCGCTCCCCGCTCGCTTTGCTCGAAGTCATCCACTACGTTGAAACCAACCTGCACGACGGGTACCACTACGAGTTGCGCAATGCGCTCCATCGGGTTCAACAGGAAAGGCGCTTGCCCCCGGTTCCAGCACGATACGAATATCTGTCCCTGGTAATCCGAATCGATCAATCCCACCAGATTGCCCATTACAATCCCATGCTTGTGGCCCAGGCCGGAGCGAGGGAGCACCAGTGCGGCGAGGCCGGGGTCGGCCAAGTGCATCGCAATTCCGGTAGGGATGAGATGGGCTTCTCCCGGCTGGATCGTCATGACATGCTCGATGCAGGCGCGCAAGTCGAGGCCTGCGGAGCCGGAGGTCGCATAGGCGGGCAACCGGTCTTTCAGGCGCGGATCAAGAATCCTGATATCTATTTTTTGCATGAATTAAAATTCCGCCATTTATCATAAAGCGATACTGCGTGAGCGATGAGGCGTCTCGCCTGTTCTATTTTCGACGATTTTGGCAAGGGATGCGCGCCGGAATCATCGAAGAGCGTCAACGCAACTTCCTCCGCACCTATCGCCTCCTGGGCGAGATTGGCAGCAAGAAGTGGAAGCTTTTTCCGGCGGCGCTTGGCTTCGGCATTCTCTTCCAGATTTTGAGTCTCTGCGGCAAAACCGATGCAAAACGGCGGATCGGGCAGATTTGCCACATATTCAAGAATATCGGGATTGGGGACAAGCTCCAGCATGATATTCCAGTCGTTTTTTTTCGTTTTGTGCTCGCTGGCGCTTTTGGGACGATAGTCGGCCACGGCAGCGACGCTTATAAAAAAATCGGCATGTGGGGCTTCGCTTCTTACGGCCAGCAGCATATCCTGCGCGCTTGTCACTCTGACGAGCCGGGCAGCAGGGGGCGCTTCCAGGCAAACCGGGCCGGATACGAGGACTACTTCCGCTCCTGCTTCGGCTGCGGCACACGCCACTGCATATCCCATTTTGCCGGAACTTGAATTGGTTATGCCCCGGACTGCATCAATCGCTTCGAAAGTAGGTCCGGCAGTGATGAGTACGCGCCTGGCCCGCAGCGGTTTGGGCTGAAAAAAAGCGTGTACCGCTTCCGCGAGTTCATGCGCTTCGAGCATGCGTCCCATGCCGGTTTCGCCACACGCCTGCACTCCGCTGGCAGGACCCAGCACTGTCACGCCATCCCTGCGCAACGTGTCGAGATTGCGACGGGTTGCCGGATTTTCCCACATCTGCCGATTCATCGCGGGGGCAATCAGCAAGGGGCAGGCGCGCGCAAGGCATAATGTGGAGAGCAGGTCATCCGCGAGGCCATGGGCAACCTTGGCAATAAAGTCGGCGCTGGCAGGCGCAATGACAATTGCATCGACGTTGCGTGAAAGGTCGATATGAGCCATGTTGTTGGCTACGCTGGCATCCCACAGATCGGTAAATACGGGTCTACCGGTCAGGGCCTGTAGCGTTGCCGTACCGACAAAACGGCAGGCTGACGCCGTCATGACTGCCTGCACCTCCAGGCCACCGCTTATCAAAAGGCGCGCCAGCTCTGCCGCCTTGTATGCCGCGACTCCCCCGGTCAACCCCAAAAGCACGCGCTTTGCCTCAGGCGTAGGCCTGCCAGTCGTCTCCAACCGAATCACTCCAAAAAAAAACAGGAGTCTAACCTAAACCCGTACCGCTTCACAGGTGGGTATGTTCATGTTCTTCGGCTACAGTTTTTTGGCGAACTGACGTTTAAGCTCAGGAGTCTCTGAACAACTCCTCGCCATATTGCTACATTTATTATGCCGATTTCAGACTGGCCCGAAGCCGAGCGTCCGCGGGAAAAACTCCTGAAGAATGGACCCGCATACCTTTCCGATGCGGAACTGCTGGCAATATTCCTGCGTACGGGCATCGCCGGCAAGAGCGCCGTGGATCTGGCAAGAGAACTGCTCAAACGTTTCAAGGGCTTGACCGGACTCTTTGCCGCAGACCAAAGCGCGTTCTGCCAGATGCCGGGAATGGGTCCTGCGAAGTTCGCGCAGTTGCAGGCAGTGCTGGAAATGGCGCGCCGCGCGCTGGAAGAAGAATTGAAAAGCAGCGATGCGATGAATTCCCCCGGGTCTGTGGGAGCCTACTTGCGCCTCAGCCTCGAAGGGAAGGAACACGAGGTCTTCGTGAGCATTTTTCTCGATGCGCAGAACCGGGTCATTGCAACCGAAGAACTGTTCCGGGGCACCCTTACACAGACCAGCGTTTACCCGCGTGAAGTGGTAAAGCGGGCACTCCATCATAATGCCGCGGCTGTGATCTTTGCACATAATCATCCTTCGGGTATGGCTGAGCCGAGCCACTCAGATGAAGTTCTCACGCAATCCCTGAAGCAGGCGCTTCTGCTCGTCGGTGTGAGAGTGCTGGATCATTTTATTGTTGGAAGGGGCGCGACCATGTCGTTTGCCGAACGAGGATTGATTTGATTTGAGGAAATCCTGAAAATCGGGATATAATATTCGTTTTTCCGCTTTCGGACAGGATCAATCATGGCACGAGTATGCGAAGTCACCGGGAAGAAGCCCATGACCGGCCACCACGTTTCCCACGCGAACAACAAAACAAAGCGGCGTTTTTTGCCCAATCTGCAACGCCGCCGCTTCTGGGTTGAGAGTGAGCGTCGCTGGATCAGCCTGCGCGTGTCCAATGAAGCGCTTCGTACCATTGACAAGAACGGCATCGATGCAGTACTGGCTGAAATGCGCGCACGCGGCAACGTCTAAGAGAAAGTGCGTCTAAGTCCAAGAGTTAAAGCGTATTCACGAACGCATTCAGTGGCAACCCTGGCCTGTATTGATAAGGTAACGACAAGGTAATCTAAGGACAAGATAAGGATATTACCATGAGAGAAAAGATAAAGCTCGAATCCTCGGCGGGAACGGGCCATTTCTACACCACAACCAAGAACAAGCGCACCACTCCGGAAAAAATTGAAATTACCAAATTCGATCCGGTTGCACGCAAGCACGTCAAGTACAAGGAAATCAAGCTCAAATAGATTTTCTCGCATCCGGGATCGGGGAAGTCCTGGAAGAAGTATTGTAAAAATATAAGCTCAAGAAAATATAGGCTCCAAAACAGGAAACCCGCCAAATGGCGGGTTTCCTGTTTTGGAGCCTATGAATCGAGCTCTACGTAATTTTTCTTAAGCTCTAGAAAGCCTCAAGCATAGCAGCGCAATCTGCGGGAGAAATTCTGCAGCACTTCGATGCCGCTTTCCTCGGCACGGTGGCACCAGTCTTCCAGCTGTTTGACCAGATCATCCTTGGATGAAGTGGAACGCTGCCATACCGTCATCAATTCCTCACGCATCTTGTAAACTTTATCCAGCGTGCTCGTCTTGCTCAGCACCAGATTGAGCTTCACCCGCTCGTCTTCCTGCAGGGTCTTGGAGTCCGCAAGCACCCAGCGCTTGAGTGTGGAACGGTCAACACCCAGATTTGTCGCCGCTTCTTTCAGATGATCAATTTCCTTTGCCAGCGTCTGCTTGAGAGATTGGGCATATTTCGCCAGTACTTCGTAGCGATGGGAAATGACAGCTTGCAGCGTATCTGCGTCACACTCTGTCTTTGCGGCATCGAGGCGCAGTTTCGGCGCCACCTTCTTCACCTGTGCCAGCCCCATCCACTGGAGAATGCAAATGTACATCCAACCGATATCGAATTCATACCACTTGTTGGATAAGCGCGCGGAAGTGGCATAAGCGTGGTGGTTATTGTGCAGTTCCTCTCCGCCAATGAGAATTCCCCAGGGAACGATGTTCGTGCTCGCATCTTCGGCCTGGAAATTGCGATAGCCCCAGTAATGCCCTACCCCGTTGATCACGCCCGCGGCCATGATGGGCGCCCATGCCATCTGGATGGCCCAGATGGTAAGGCCGATCGGCCCGAACAGGATGACATCGATGATCAGCATCAAGGCCACACCCTTGCGGCTGTGCTTGCCATAGACATTCCGCTCCAGCCAGTCGTCCGGCGTACCATGGCCGTATCTTTCCATGGTTTCCATGTTCTGGGCTTCTGCGCGATAGAGTTCCGACCCCTCCCTCAGCACTTTGGCGATCCCGACTATTTGCGGACTGTGGGGATCATCGACAGTTTCACACTTGGCGTGATGCTTCCGGTGTATCGCGGTCCACTCCTTGGTGACCATCCCGGTGGTGAGCCACAGCCAGAAGCGGAAAAAATGACTCGGCAGGGGATGAAGATCCAGTGAGCGATGAGCTTGATGACGATGCAGAAAGATTGTGATACTGGCTATGGTTATATGAGTAAGGCCGAGGATAACGGCGATATAACCCCACCATGGCAAGTCGATAAGACCTAGAGTCATTGTTTGCGACCTTTAGAATAAGTACGGGGAGAAGCGGTAATTGCCGGAAAGAAGGGATACGGAAATTTATAGCTAAATGAACGGTTAGTCAAGAAATTATGTGCCCGCCAGAAGCTCGGAGGAGCCCGGGAAAATGGGGGCGGGAAGCACCGTGTTGCAGCGACGCAGGAGAGCGTGGACGACAAGAAACGGGATTCTTCCCGGAGACAATACCAGCTTATTTATGACTATTATCGCCCAGTAATTGTTCCAGATCGATGCGGACTGATTCCACTGTAGCAGCCTTTAACGTTCGCCGCATCTGACCCAGGGCGTCCGTATGTCTGCTTTTGTTTATCGCCGCGCAGCAGTCGGAAGGAACGTGGATCTCAAAACCCCGCAGATAGGCATCGTTGGCGGTAAACAGTACGCAGGAATCCGTGGTAAGGCCGCAAAGAATGAGCTTTTTTGCGTGCAGGCTCTGGAGCAGAAGATCCAGCGGCGTCTGGAAAAAGCCCGAATGCCTCGGCTTGAGAACAAAATAATCATCCTGTTGAGGAGCAAGCTCACGGGCGACCGGAGCTCCGCAGATACCCTCTTTTACACAACGCGACACGAGATGTTTGAAATCGGATTGCCATTGTCCGAAGTTGTCGTTCACGTACAGACAGGGAATGCCGAGTTTCTTGGCTTCAGCTTTAAGGGACGAGATGTTTCGCGCCATTGGCGCTGCGTATTCAACGAGCTGTTGTCCGCTCTCGAATTCCAGATCATTGATGACATCGATTAAAAGAAGCGCAACGGGGCATTCATGAAGCACGCAGCTATCGTTCATTGCTCAGAACCGCTGTTCATATCGGCTTGGCCACCATCAGGTAAAACACAGCAACCAGTGCGATAAACGCGGGAATACCCAATCCGATCCAGAACCGGAAGTACTGCCAGTACAAGGGCGGCAACTCGTCCTTTCTGTTGCTCGCATCGGCAGCGAGCCGGTGCATCCGTATCTGGAGCCACACCACCGGAAGCCAGCAAGCTCCCGCAATCAGATATAAAAATGTCGACCACATCACCCACCTGCTGGTCACGGGAATCTCTGCCAGGTAGACGAGATAAAAACCTGTAAGCGGCTGAATGACGATGGTCGTCGCCGTGAATATCCAGTCAGCGGTAACGACATTTCTGGTAACCGCAGCAGCAATGGTGGAGTCCCGCGTCAGGCTCGCCGAAAACATATAAAAGGCTGTGCCTATGCCCGTACCGAACAGCAATGTCGATGAAAGGATGTGCAGCCACTTTACAATAATGTAGTCGTTCACTGCCCCTCCAACTCGATCATCGTTTCTCCAGCTCGTACAGCAACAGGATGACTGCAAGGATGGGCAGATTTTTTATCAACGGACCGAAGGGATGTAGCCAGAACTCGGGGAGAAAAAGAGTGATGGCAACCATATAGGCGCCAATAAGGGCGACCTGAGCTATCCAGAGTAACCGGCGGTTGCGGAGAAAAAGGGTTCCGAACCCAAAGGCAATATCCATTGCAGCGGCACCGTAAAGCGCTATTGGCGCAAGACTGCCGGTGATTCCCACACAGGCAAGCAAAACATAGCTTTCTTCTACCGGATAAATCCCCATCGATACCGCCCCTGCCACAAACCACACCGCTGCCAATGACACACGCAGCACGATCTGCAGCCAGCCAAGGAGCGCCGACAAGCGCAGTGCCTTCACCTCCCACTTTGAGGCAAATTCCCGTACAGACCGGGGGTTGCGGCCGAGCAGCGCGCGTGTCATGGCAGGCTCGGCGATGTTTCCCCGCTGAAGCATCTGCCATGTTTCCAGGTCCAGCAAGCCCTTCCCGAGCCGCTGGCTTAACTGGCCTAAGCGGCGCGCGCTGAACTCGACAAATCCGGCAGGGACCGGCAGAAACCTGGCGGGGCCCAATCCCATCAGCTGCCGCAACTCACCCAGATAGTCTCGAAAAGTGATCGGTTCCGGCCCTACCAGGGGGATACGCTGGCCAGGATATCGATCGGTTTCGACGAGCATTACCACGGCTTGCGTCAGGTCGTCAATATGAATCGGTTGTATCCGCTGATCTCCCGATCCGGGCAGCGGAATAACCGGCAGGCTCGCAATGAGGTTGAACAGTTGCGCGCTTGTCCCACCCGGCCCGTATACGAGCGATGGCTGTACGACCACGCTCTTGTTCCTCTTGTTCTGAGGGGCAAGCAATGCATCATCTGCGGCTTTCTTGCTGAGGTGATACCGGCTGCGCGCATTCTCGTCCGCACCGAGCGCGGATATCTGCACGACCTTCACGTTTGCTGCCTGGCAAGCCGCAAATAGCGCCCTTGGGGCAAGGTCATGCAATGCCAGGAAGGTTTGGCTCCCATGCTCCCGCAATATTCCAACCGCATTTATCACCACATCGATGCCGGCAAGGCGTTTTTTCCAGACCTCCATATCGAAATCGCGCGTAAAATCTGCGGCGATATAAGTGAGCCGGGATTCCTTCGGATCCCCTATATCCCCCGTATCCCCCGGCTGGCCGCGCCGGCTGGCACATACGATTCTGTGTCCCGCAGCAGCCAATGCCACAACCAGATGACTGCCGATGAAGCCGGAAGCACCGGTAATCAAAATGGTGGACATATCGTATACACTGGAATTAAAACCCGCACAGACAGATCAACCGTATTTTTTGTGCGGAATGCATATATCTTTGCAAGATCGAAATAAAGTATAGTTTCAGCCATGACGCGTCCTGAAAAAACCTGGAGCAGCACAATTCTTGGCGGCCTCGTTTCCGGTACTGTGGCAAGCGTGGTGTCGACCGTCGCGCTTTCGATCCTCGGCAAGGCTGAACTGGGCAAGTCTGCCGCCCCTGTCAACGGGCCCAGTCAATGGATATGGGGAAGACATGCGCCTTATCAAGATGACTTCAGCCTCCGGTACACTCTTATCGGTTATGCGATACATCACGCCGCATCCATATTCTGGGCAATCTGGTACGAAAAGCTTCGTCAGCAACTTCCGCCTGCCGAAAGCACTGCAGCCGTGCTTGCTCCTGCTGTCGCAACGACTGTCGCGGCTTACGCCGTCGATTTTCACTTCACACCTAAACGACTGACGCCAGGATTTGAGCATCGGCTTTCCCAGCCTTCCTTACTCATCGTCTATGGAGCCTTCGCACTCGGATTAGCCGCGACTGTCCTGTTCTCGCGGAAACTTTCCCGCCGGAGATATACCCTCAGCACCACAAGCAAATTCGCATCGCCGATAAACGCTACCCGTGGAAAGTCAGGCGCTCCTGTATTCAGGAAACACTGAAGTCGCTTTCTCCCAGTCCCTGGCAACAGGGTCAGCAGCAATTCATGCCCCATTCTCACCACTCTACCCCAATGGCAGAGGCTCGGAATGTACGTTATCGCACTGAGGCGACCCAAGCGATTCCCTATATTCATTGCAGGTTTCCTATCACCGTCAGAATGCGCAGTGAATTCATCTCGCTGCCACATTCGCTTCTGACCCGCACCCCAAAGTTCCCTGATCAAAGCAAAGGCATGGTCGACTGGTCTCGTCTTTTTGGTTTTTCCGTAAATCCCGCCGAAATCATTCTGCGAGGAACAGTCATCTACTGGTTCATCTTTTTGCTGTTCCGGCTGATACTTCACCGCGATGTAGGCGCCATTGCCATTGCCGATGTCATGCTGCTTGTCCTGATTGCGGATGCAGCCAGTAACGGCATGTCCGGGAATTACGACTCCATCACGGATGGCTGCCTTCTTATTGCTACCCTTGCCGGCTGGAATTATCTCCTGGATTTGCTGAGCTTTCATTTTCCCGCCATCCGCCGCGTCGTTCAGCCGCCTCCACTGGCTCTCATACAAAATGGCAAAATCCAGCGTAAAGCCATGCGCCGGGAGCTGATCACTGTCGAAGAACTGGAATCCAAATTACGGGAACAGGGTATCGAGGATTTAAGGGAGGTAAAAATTGCGTATCTTGAAGAAGACGGCGAAATCAGTGTGTTGCTGCACGATGACAGGGGGAACGGAACTCCCACCGGATAAGCATAAAAGTAAAAAGACCGTATAGGAAACCTGATGGATCAAGAGGAAGCGTTAGAATTTGCCCAACACCTGGCTGATGTGTCCCGCTCCATCGCGCTACGATATTTTCGTACCTCGCTGGATATCCGCTGGAAGGAAGACGCAAGCCCCGTGACGATGGCAGATTGCAAGATTGAAAGTACGCTGCGTAGCGTAATACGTGATCGATATCCGGACCATGGCATTATCGGGGAAGAATATGACTGCGCTCCTGGCGGACGCTATAGCTGGGTCCTGGACCCGATTGACGGGACGAAGAGCTTTATAATGGGAAACCCGCTGTTCGGGACACTCATTGGCCTGCTGGATGACGGTGAGCCCATTGCCGGCCTGGTCGATCTTCCGGCAATGGGAGAGCGGTGGGGCGGAACGGGCAAAAGGACAACATTCACGGATGGGATCAGCCATGGCCAGGCGAATGTCAGCGACTGTCGCTCCATTGACGCGGCCCGGCTTTATATCACAGCCCCGCCAGAAGCCGATTCTGATGAGAAATATGCAGGGATCGAGACATTGTACCGCGTCGCCCCCATCACTCGTCCTGTTTGCGACTGCTATGCATACGGCTTGCTCGCCTCCGGCTATTGTGACCTGGTGGTCGAGGACAACCTGGAGCCTTGCGATTACCTGCCACTCGTGCCGATAATTAACGGCGCGGGCGGACGGATTACAGACTGGACGGGAAAACCCCTCACCCTGAATTCGGATGGACGAGTCATTGCCGCTTCCACTGAACGCCTGCTGGAAGCGGCAATAGAAGTGCTTCACAACTCGCTTGCGGCAGCGGATTCAGTCACCGGGTAGTTCTCTCGTGCTGTTATGCTGTTAGTGCGATTCCGCACCGAAAATCATGTCTTCCTTAAATAGAATCCCGTTCTCGATCGGTCGGTTATTTCCTGAAACCATTATGGGAGCAGCCATGAAACCTTCAAAATTTGTGACTCAATCCTTGCTCCTGGCGGGCACATTTTTCCTGGCGCCAGTGGCAATTCATGCGCAGGTTGCGCCGGGACCGGGAGGCTCCATCGTCGGGCAACCCCCTAGCCAAGGCGGCTACCCCCAAGGAGGCGGCTACCCCCAAGGGGGCGACTACACCCAAGGGGGCCGCTACATCATCGGGCAGCCACCTCCCCCCCCCATGCCGGCACAGCCCTCGGTGAGACAAAACGATATCACGACGCCACCGCTCGCCCCCAACCAGATCGGTCCGGTACAGTCTGGTCCTCCACCAAGCGGCTTGATGAGCGGACGCGATCCGATGAAGGAAAGACTCAATCGTGCAAATCGGGAAGGGGCGGACCTGGATCGAAACGGAATAATAAGTCCGGAAGAAGCCACCACGATACCGCAAAGTTCCCCTTAGCAAGGTAAATCTGGCTCAAGGATTATCCGATCCTCGAGTTAACGCTGTTCCGCACGTCTGGTAAACCGCCACTCGCCCTTCAAAGGAGAAACCAATGCGCGCAGTCACCTATCATGGAAGCTACGACGTTCGCGTGGATACCGTACCCGACCCGATACTTCAGGAACCAGACGACATTGTTCTAAAAATTACCGCTACTGCAATCTGTGGGTCGGACTTGCACCTGTATCGGGGGAAAATGCCGGAACTCAAGAATGGCGACATACTCGGCCATGAGTTTATGGGAACAGTCGTCGATGCGGGCTCGGAGGTTACAGGGTTGCAAAAAGGCGACCGGGTGGTGGTCCCCTTCGTTATCGCCTGCGGACAATGCTTCTTCTGCGAGAGGCAATTATATGCCGCTTGTGAAACGACCAATCCGGATCGGGGCGCAATCATGAACAGAAAAAACGTGCGTTCGGGAGCGGCCTTTTTTGGCTATACCCATCTCTATGGTGGAGTGCCCGGCGGCCAGGCTGAATATGTACGAGTGCCGAAGGCAAATGTGGGACCGATCAAAATTCCCGAAACGCTTCCGGATGAGAAAGTCCTGTTCCTGAGCGATATTTTGCCCACTGGCTATCAGGCTGTTCTGAATGCAGACATAGGCCCGGGTTCCAGCGTAGCGATTTTTGGCGCAGGCCCGGTGGGATTGATGTCGGCGGCTTGCGCGCGGCTTCTGGGGGCGGAAACGATTTTCATGATCGACCATCATCCGTATCGACTCGAATTCGCTCGCCAAACATATGACGTTCTCCCCCTCAATTTCGATGAAGTCGATCCTGCCGAGGTCATTGTCGAGAAAACTTCTTATAGAGGTGTCGATGCGGCCATCGATGCAATAGGATTTGAAGCCAAAGGCAGCGCACTCGAGACCATCATGACCGACCTGAAACTGGAAGGCAGCAGCGGCGTGGCCTTGCGCCAATGCATCGCAGCAGTAAGGCGGGGCGGCACGATCAGCGTGCCGGGAGTGTATGCGGGTTTTATCCATGCCTTCCTTTTCGGTGATGCTTTCGAAAAAGGCCTGACCTTCAGAATGGGGCAAACTCATGTCCAACGCTTCCTCCCCGAACTGCTGGAACATATCGAATCCGGAAGGCTGCAACCGGATGTCATCATCAGTCACCGCATGCCACTTGCTGAAGCAGCTACCGCATATAAAATCTTCGAAAAAAAGGAAGACGACTGCCGCAAGGTTGTCCTGACGCCCTGAGGTCCTACACAGGTCGAAGAGCTACACGCTCCCGTGTCCTGAGCCTTCGTCCCCGTTCACCCTGACCTGAGTCTGTTGAAGGTCAAACAGCTCAGGACAAACCCTTTGGCAGGATGAGAACAGGTCTGTCGAAGGGCATCTCACCGTTCTTTACCGTCAGACTCTCTGCGCTTAACCTCGGCCTACCAAATCTGAATCCTTCCTCTCCTTCGCCTGATCCTGAACTTGCCGAAGGATCGAAGAGCCGGATGGATGGGCTGACGATGAAACTCGAAGTGCTGTACGAGGGATGCATGAATTGTTCGTTATCGCACAGTAGTCTTCCATAAAAACCCCGATGATAGCGGCAGCTATATGCCCTGCCTGGCAGTCAGACCAGTCAAACGATGCTAAAAGCATCACGCTTGACGCAAGACTTGCGCAGCTTCTCTATGGTTCCACTCTCGGGCATCAGGGATGTGCGCGCGTAATAACAGGATGTTTCGTTCTTTTCGGTGACCAGGCTATGGAGATTCGGATTAATGGTGCAGACTTGCCTTTATCCATGAATCATGTGATCCGGCATATGGCTTGGCATATCATGATTATTTCCTGCTGGAGGATTTCAGGTTCCGGCCGATCCGGGAAAGTGTGGGTTGGCAATCAGCGGAAAAAGACGGCCACTTCGATTTTTCATTGGTCGAACTACGTTCGTCCCACCCAACACTCAAGGAACCCCAATGACGACAATTATTGTTTTTTCCCATCTGCGCTGGGACTTTGTATATCAACGGCCCCAACATCTTCTCTCCCGGCTTGCTGAAAACTATAAGATTGTTTTCATTGAAGAGCCCACTCTGCACCGACATGACAGCTTCATCGAATACTCCCGCCCTGGGCCGAACATTACTGTACTCAAGCCTCATACTCCGGTCCCGGTGCCGGGTTTTCACGATGAGCAACTGCCGCATCTGATCAAACTGATGCAGCAATTCGTTGTTCTGGAAGAAGAGCACATCGTCTGGTTTTATACGCCCATGGCGCTACCGTTGCTGCAGGAGTTGCAACCCTCCCTGGTTATCTATGATTGCATGGATGAACTCGCTGCTTTCAAGAATCCGCCAAAGCAAATGCTTCAACGGGAGAACGCGTTGCTGAGAATGGCGGATCTCGTTTTTACCGGCGGGCCAAGCCTCTACCGCGCAAAGCGGGCGCGCCATCCGAACGTGCACTGCTTTCCCAGCAGTGTAGACATCGCTCATTTTGAACAGGCAAGGGACCGGAGCAATCACCATCCAGCCCATGAGGACATACCCGGCCCCCGGCTCGGCTATTATGGCGTGATAGACGAGCGGATCGATCTGGAACTCATCGATCGTCTGGCGGAGGCGCATCCGCAATGGCAGCTCGTCCTGGTTGGGCCCGTCGCGAAGATCAGCCGAAGCGCATTGCCACGACGGCATAACATCCACTATCTGGGTCAACAGCCCTACAAGGCCCTTCCGCACTTTCTGGCTGGCTGGAACGTATGTTTGCTGCCTTTTGCACTGAACGAATCCACACGCTTCATCAGCCCGACCAAGACGCTGGAGTACATGGCTGCCGAATTGCCCATAGTCAGCACACCAGTTGCAGATGTGGTGGAACTGTATGGAGAAGTCGTATCGATTGCAGATACACCGCAGGCTTTCATACGGGCCTGCGAGAACGCGTTGCTGACCACACCCGAAGACAATACGCAAACGATCATGAGAATGCGGAAAATGGTATCGGCAACCTCCTGGAATACAACTGCTGGAAAAATGCATGAGATCATGCAGGTGGCTGCCCTGCAAAACGAAGGATCACCGAGAGGTGTACGGCGATTCATGGAACCCGAGTCCCTCATCCATCGGAACATGGAACCTGTCCCTGCCGAAAACAGAAAGTGTGTCATTATCGGGGCGGGACCTACCGGATTGAGTGCTGCCTATCACCTTGACGAAGAGACGCTGCTGCTGGACAAGAATTCGATTGTCGGCGGGTGGTGCCGCTCGATTGAAGACAAGGGTTTCACCTTTGATCACGCCGGTCACATCATGTTTTCAAACGATGCCTATGTTCATCAGCTCTACAAGATTCTGCTCGGCAATAACGTTCATTGGCAAGACCGTGAAGCCTGGGTTTACAGCAAAGGCATTCATACCCGCTATCCATTCCAGGGGGCCCTCTATGGGCTGCCGCCTGATGTCATCAAGGAATGCATTGTCGGCGCAATGGAAGCGCGCTATGGCGTGAAGACCCAGCAAACAAAATCAATGGAAGAAGCCTGCCAGGGTACGGATGGAGCCGCTGCCGTTGTATCCGACTGCTGCGCGGATGGGACCGGGAGTATAGCGACGGAGTCCGGCAAAGTACGGTGCGCCGAAGGCGTGGTTAGAAGAAGCAAAACAGAAAACTTCGAAGATTTCATCTACCGGGTGTGGGGGGCAGGTATCGCGAAACATTTTGCGATACCTTACAACAGAAAGCTCTGGACAGTTCCACTGACGGAAATTGAAACTTCCTGGCTTGGGGGGCGCGTACCCCTGCCTGATCTGGAGGAAATCATAGAAGGCGCACTACGGCCTGTCGCCAAACCGATGGGCCCCAATGCCCGCTTTGGTTATCCTCTTCGGGGCGGATTTCAGGCAATGATGTCTGGCTTTGTTCCCCACATCAAAGGCGCCATTGAATTGAATGCGGATGTCGCCCGCATTTCACCGGACCACCACATGATTACATTGGCGGATGGAAGGCGCTACCGGTATCAGTACCTGCTCAGCACGATCCCGCTGCCTGAACTGGTCCGCAGCATTGGCGATGAAGCGCCTCCGCCAATCAAAAAAGCGGCAGCTGCATTGCGCCACGTTTCGGTGCGCTGCGTCAACCTGGGTATCGGCAGGGAAAACATTTCAGACATGCACTGGATCTATTATCCGGAAGACACCCTCTTCCACCGGGTTTTCCTCCAGGGAAATGCGAGCTCTGCCTGCAATCCGCCGGGTGGATTTGGTCTCACCTGTGAAATATCCTACTCGCCGGCCAAGCCGCTACCACTCGACGGCCAGGAGTTAATCGACCGATGTGTGGAAGACTGCATCAAGGTGGGTTTGTTTACACGGGACGATAAATTGATTACGGCCAATCTGGTCGATATGCCGTACGCCTATGTGGTATATGACCATACGAGAAAGCAGAACGTTGAAACCATCCGGCAATGGCTTTCGGAGCGCGATATTATCCTGGCCGGGCGCTACAGCGAGTGGGAATATTACAACTCCGATCATGCTTTCCTGGCAGGAAAAAAGGCAGCAGAAGTGATCAGCCAACTCATTGCCAGCGAAGAACGTGTTGCCGATAAAACCGCAGTGTGATCAAGCATGATAATAGATGCTCATATTCATTGCTCAGGAGACGAAAAAGTAGATGACGTTCTACAGGCATTGGATCAGGCGCAGGTGGACAAGGCCGTTGTGCTTGCGCCGTTTTTGAGCGGCGCGTATTCCATGCACGACAGGGCGTCGTTAAGGTCGGCCAACCACTATCTTTCCCGGCTGATAGGCCATCATACCGATCGGCTGATCGGGTTTGCGGTAATCAACCCTTCGTTAGAGGGTGCGTGCGAAGATCTTGTCAGCGCGCATGAGTTGGGACTCCCTGGACTCAAAATGGTGCCAGCCGGATGGTACCCTTATGACGACTGTGCACGGAACGTTTATGAAACAGCAGGCCGCCTGAAAATTCCAATCCTGTTCCACAGCGGTATTTTCATCGATGGAAAATCGGGGCGTTTCTGCCGGCCCAGCTTTTACGAAGCGATACGCGATTATCCTGACCTGCGCGTTACCCTGGCTCACCTCGGGTGGCCATGGTCCGACGAGGCGAATGCGGTAGGTCTCATAGACCTCATCAACGGAGTACCGCCTGACAACAGTCAGTTTCGCTTCGACATTTCCTTTGGCGCGCCTCCTGTTTACCGCCTTGAAGTTCTGAGAAAAGCAATCGACGTCCTCACGCCCGATTTATTGCAATTCGGCAGCGATGTGTTTTTGCCCTGTAGCGCGGATTTGATAAAAAGCCGAATTGACGATGTGTTGACGCTGCTGGAACGTCTCGACGTAGACAAGCCCAGCCGCGATCGGATCATGGGAGGGACAGCCGCAGCCTGGCTGGAGATAAGCTGAAGTGAAAATCATTTCAACCGCCGAACGACCTGTCAATCTTTTCGAAATTATAGGGGCCTCCATCGTCGGTGGAATGGAAACTTACGTCTTGAGGTTGCTCGAGCGGCTCCCGCAGGACACTTTTCGTGTGACCTGCCTCTGTGTGGCGGAAGGTAAACTGACATCCCAATTACGCGATATCGGTTGCAGTGTTCACATCACCCCTATCACCGATGAGCCTGACTGGCAATCTATTCTGCTCGGTGCGAGCCTTGTCCGGGCTGATGCCATCGATGTCATCCATGCGCACCTTCCCAATGCGCACTCGCTTGCAGGTATCCTGAGCAGGTTGACCGACACGCCGGCAATAGCCACTATCCACGGGCGCTACCTGAGCATGCGCGATTTTGAAGTGCACAGGCTCATGAATACCCATATCAGCGTGGTTGCAAAAACCGCCTACTTTCAAGCGTTGACTCTGGGCGTACCAAGCACAAAACTGCGCTTCATTCCTAACGGAATCGATACAAAAATCTTCCATCCGGCTCCCAAGTCCAATTACCTTCATTCCCTGATCAAGATCCCGCCAGAAGCGCCTCTTGTAGGCTTCATCGGTCGCCTCTCGCCCGAGAAAGGGCCGGAAATGTTTGTTCGCGTGGCGCAGCTAGCGCACAAGAGGCTCAAGGACTGCCATTTCGTACTGGTGGGCGAAGGGCCGATGCGGCGGGAGCTCCAGAACGAGATCGACCAGCACGATTTGACAGGCCACATTCATATGGTGGGCCTCCAGCGGGACATGACAAAAATCTATCCTTGCCTCGATCTCGTTGTGTCAACTTCGTATTCTGAAGCGATGCCCCTCGTGATCGTGGAAGCGATGGCATCAGGCCTCCCGGTGGTGGCTACGAATGTCGGGGGCGTGGTCGATATTGTCGAGGTAGGCGGTACCGGTCTGCTGAAACAGCCTGGAGATACGGAAGGCTTGGCCAATGATATCGTCACCTTGATGACGAGCAATTCGACCCGCATGCAGATGGGGGAAGCAGCCCGAAAACGAGTCGAAGAGAAGTTCGACCTGAGTGACATCGTTGCTCAAACCGCGCAATTATTGCGGTCTCTTACCCAGGGCGGTATCAAAGGAAGCGACACGGATACGGCAAAAGGCTATCGAAAAGCGCGTTCCTGATGTTTTTCCGGGATAGAGCCTTCCACTGCTCCAGCTCTGCCCGCTACTCCTCGCTCGGTAGGAGTGGTTTTGGGGGGAATCTCCTGGTTTTTTCGAGAACCATGGGCATGGGAATATACCCAGGTAAACTCGGCACCGAGTAAAAAAATCTGGGCCGAGTAGTAAACCCATACCAACACGACAACCAGCGACCCTGCTGCACCAAATCCGGAACTGATCGCGCTTTTTCCGATGTAGAGCCCGATCAGAGTTTTGCCAATGGTAAAAAGCAACGCGGTAACAACTGCTCCCGCCCACACGTCCTTCCACTGGATTTTCACCTTCGGCATAAATTTATAAAGCATCGCGAAAACAACGGTGGTAAAAACAAAGCTGAATATGAAATTCAGGCCCGTTACCAGAACCTCAAGCCCTGAGAAAAACCCGCCCCACCACTTTCCCAATGCGGACACGGCGGCATTGAAAACAAGGGATACCATCATCAGGAAACCTATTCCCAGTATTATTCCAAACGACAGCAATCTGGTCCTGATGAGCTCCCATATTCCGCCTTTCTTGTCTTTGGCTGGAGCGCGCCAGATACGGTCGAATGCGTTCTGCAGCTCGCCAAATACGGTGGTTGCGCCAATCAGGAGTAAAACCGTTCCGACCACGGCGCCTGCCGCCCCTTCTTCCGGCTTGCTGACACTTGCCAGCAAGCTTTCCACTGCACCCGCCCCTTGATCACCCATCAAGTCGCGCAATTGTCCGAAGATTTCCCCACGCACCGCTTCTTCGCCAAAGACAAGTCCTGCCGTCGAAATGACGATCAGCAAAAGCGGGGCGATTGAAAACATGGTGTAGTAGGCCAGCGCCGCACCCATGCTTGGCGCATAATCGTCCAGCCAGGACGAAAAAGAAGCTTTGACGAGAGTCCATATCTCCCTGATATTCATGTTGTCCTCCTCTCTTCCCCTTCTTCCCTTTTTGTCCTCTGTTCCTCCTGTTTACGCATGCGCCGGGGCAGAAATCCGAGTCGAAAAGCAGATGTCTCGCAGAGCCGAAATAGCGCTACGAGCTACAATAGGTGAAACGATTCAATTGGTATGTACGCCATTGCACAGATCGGGAGAAACAGGTTGGGCCGGCTGCCAACTAGCTAGAGGATTGGATTCCGGGTTGGATTCTGGTTTACTGGATTCAGAATCAGGCCCGGAATGACGAGATTCATAATATTTTCTGGCCGGATCAATAGCCACCCGCCAGAGGATAGCGGGTGAGGATTATTTCAACCTCATTCGCTCACCTGTCCCCGGCATCTGATTTTCCAGACAAGGCGCGAAAACGTCGCTTCACCCAGACGATTGATGGTTGGAACCGACTCTTCCGAGATCAGTGAATAGGGTGAATGGCATACCTTTTGCGCCTCGGTATCCATCCATCCCGCAAGCCTATCTTTTGATGCCTGACTGCCGTCATATAAATTTGTGATGGTATAGACGCCTGGGCTGTCACCGTTTCCGCCAAGTTTTGGGGCGATTATCGAGCCGCAGCCGGCAAGAAGAACGATGAGCACCAGGACGCCTTTCACTCAAGACCGCTGCAGGAAGTTGAAAGAATCCGCTCTAACCCGGTCGCGTTTCCTGTCATGTTCTGACGGAAACGCTATACGCCCCTGTACCGGTCGGACTGTAGTGCCTGACTTGAGCATAATAGACACCGGCACCAAGGTTTCGCACGATCCTTGAATTGGTTCCCGGACCGCTGTCGTCATCCTGGGCAATGACCGTGGTCTGGCTATTGGGACCGAACAATGTGAGGAAGCAATCGGTGCTACCCGCGGTTTCTATGGTGTGCGATCCGGGCGTCCCGACAGTGAAGGTGTACAAGTCCCTCTCATTGGCGGAGAGTGTGCCCTGCACTGCCGGGCCATTTATCTGAATGGTCTGAATACCCGGCTGCGGCCCTCCTGACCCTCGCACTGAAATACGGTAGCTTCCAGTGGATGAGCCGCTATAGTGCCTTATGCGAACATAATATGTTCCCGGCGCCAGGTCTCGCGCAATGCGCGAATTTCGACCGGCGCCGCTGTCGTCATCTTCGGCAATGAGTGCGTTGGCATCATTCGGACCATACAGGGCTGCCACCACATCGGTGGAACCCTCGGTCTCGATGACATAATTCCCCTGGTTTGAGGCAACGAAGCTGTATACATCGACTTCTCCCGCCTGGCCTATGGAAGCAGCAAATGGGGCCGCATCAACGGTCAACGGTACGACCTGCGGAGGTTCTTCTTCCTCGTCATCGTAGGTGTAGCCAAGCGCATGGTGATCGAGAACATCGCGCGGCGTAGGCGGCGAAGCTTCGTTGTTCCATGGCGGCATCGGGTCATCCAGTCCATGGCCGTTCACTACCCCGGCGGTGCCGCTCGGCGGACGATAATTCTGCCCCGGATTTTCCCGCTGCCATACTGCCCACAACCGATCGATATTGCAATGATGCAGCCAGAACACCGGATCGTTGGGGGATGACATCGCCATCATCGAGCCACCTACCCACATATGGCCGGGGTTGTGGATAATACCCTCGAGATGGTTTCGAAAACTCGTGCTCATGCTGCTGTTACGATTCCAGGGGGCTGAATCATAGGGCACGATATTGATGGCGGCATTCACTCCCTGCTGGGTGGGCAGCGACCCCATCGCGCCGAAGGCACGGGTGAGGAAATTATCTGTGTCACCGGGATCCAGGACAGTAAGCGTCCACTCTCCTGTGGAAAAGGCGAACGGACCCGTCATCACACGTCCGCCCGGCCCCGTTCCATCTCCACCCATGAAATTCGCATTCCAGATGGAGGCATTTGTCGTGCGGTCAACTGTCCAGTCCCAATACGGGATGGAAACACTGGGATCGATCTGCTGAAGGGCACGCTCGAACCGGCGGAGATACTCCCTGTGCCAGGGCAGAAAAGCGGGGCCGCCGTGTGCCGGATCGTTCACACCGGCAAGAAAGGCGGTACGGTGCTGGGCCACAAATACATCGTAGGTGCCATTTGCCTTAAGCGCTTTTACCGCCGCAATGAAAGCCGCCTTCTCCGCGGCTGTCAAGGTGGATTGATTCTTTCGGGTTCCCATTCTTATCTCCCCGCCTCACGGTAATCGATAATTTTCCGCGCCAGGTCCATAGGCGAAGGTTGCGGATCGAAAGCGAAGCCGGATGCGATATACGAGCCGGATGAATTCTTTATAACGAAAACGTTCTTTCCATCAATCCTCACGTCTACTGCCTCTCCACCTGCCCTTTCCGCCCCTGCGGCCTCCAGTCCCGCGGCGCCTTCTGCTGGTGCGTCTTCCCCTGTTCGAACAACAATCTCCCGGCCCTTATAAGTTTCACGCTGCTCCGCCATTTTTTTCCTCGCACATGTGTTGTTCCAAGCTATAAGCTGGCCGCTCGATGAGCTGGTGTTTTCAATATAGGTGATTTCATCAAAAATGCCAGAAGAGCCAAACGTGGACGCAGCAAACAAGTAAAGCATGAACGTCAACAAGCCAGACGCGGAATGTCGCATGAATTATGTCTTTAGCATGGAGGTTGTCCAACTGGCATCAGGTGGAGCCTGACCTACTCCTACTATTGGCACCACTCCTGTTTGGTCTGCGCTGATGCGAATCAAACGTGCTTCCCGATGACCTGAAAGCGTACCGAAAGTAGTAGGCCGGATTCCGTCCGGTAAATCCTCTTATCGCCACAGAAAGCTTGATCTGCTATTGAATTCCGGCGTTGCGCGGACGCGAATCAAATGCATTTCCTGTGTAACCTGGAAGCGCACCGGCAGAAACTGTTCCAGCAGCCAGATGGTCGTTGCGGCATGGGGCGAGAGTTCTCTCGTGAGGAAGCAGGACGCGCCGCTTGCCAGTGCGAGGTAGATCAATACCTGGTCTGCCGCATGAATATCCAGCGTTGCGCCGGACAGGATTTCCTCGCGCAAGCGTTTTCCCGCCTCAGCACCAAGCCGTTCGGCTCGCACGCCTCTTTCTGCCACGGCAGACGCCCCCAGGCGACTATGCTCCTTGTGCGCGGTCAGAAGCACCGCTCCGCCCTCGCCTATTGCTTCATCCTTTCCGAATACTTCCAGGCCGACGGCTGGCGTGGGAAAGGTTGAAAGTTCGGCCAGTGCCGCATTAGCCATGCGGTGGACGATGTGCCTGGGCAGGTTTGAAATGTGTGCAAAACCGGTTATACCCTCCAGCCCTTCCGATGTGTTCAGGATCAGCGGACGCAAAGGCAGACAAGGCTCTACGTCCACGACCACCTTTCCTCCACCGCGGGGATAATACCCCCGCAGCAGCACTTCGATCTTCCCCCTGGCGCCCATGCTATAGATCAGCGGCAGCAATATATAGCGGAAGTAATCCAGGGGCGGCGCAGCGCGAACATCGGTGCCACCGGAAATGCTCATCCGCAGCTTTTCTCCGCATGCCATGGCAGTCGGAAGCGCTGCCTGAAGCACCAGGGTGACGCTGCCTGCCGTTCCCACGGAAAAGTCGTATTCACCCCCGCGCAAGGGGCCGGGGCGAAAAATGATTTCCTGCGATTTGACTTCCACCCCTTCCGTCTGCGCGCTGCAAAGCGCTGCCACCGCCTTTACGGCGGCGAGGTGTTGAGGCGCAAGACCGGGATTGGAACGTTTTGCGCGAATGTTGTACACATGAACCGGTAGTCCCGTTATCGCCGCAAGCACGACCGACGTGCGGAGCAACTGGCCGCCGCCTTCTCCATAGGACCCATCGATCTCCCGCATTTCGACCTCTTTGGTTGATACGGCCAGGAACAATAGGTTTTTCGACCTACAATTCAATGTAGCATCAAAAATCGCATGACCGGAATGGACGCAATTCTTTCGGGAAGCTGACACGGCTGACTATCTGCCTGAAAAGGAAGCTTCATGACTCCCATACAAGACCTGCTCAGCCAGATTCGCTGGGATGAGTCATTCGGAAAAGATAATTTCGTGATCGGATACTACGATCGCAAGAGTGGGGAAATTATCCAGATTCCGCTACAGCAGATGCAGCTCACACCAAATGATCATTTCTTTTTCCGCTTTACCGATCAGGAGGGACGCACTCGCGAGGTCCCCCTTCACCGTATCCGGGAAGTGTACAGGAACGGCGAGTTGATCTGGCATAGACGGACGATCAACGGTGAGGAGAACAACCGTTCTTGATCGAACCATCCCGTTTGCCTTGAAGCCCTTCCTTGGGCCCTTTCGTCTCCGTTCGCCCTAAGCCCCTAGGAACCTGAACCCCCTGAATCCCTTTGGCAGGCTCAGGACAGAGCTGTCGAAGGGCATTAATTCGGCGAGCAAACAGTACAAACGTCATACCGGTGGAAGTCGTATCCAGTGACATTCAAAGCACGCGCCATTTAATTGGTTTGGACTGGGTTTCGGTTTGACCGGATTCCGGGTCAGGCCCGGAATAATGGGATTCATAGTATTTCCTGGCCAGATCAATAGTATCACCGTTTCCTACCGTCGGGTTCCGCTGCGCTCAACCCGACCTACCAAATCTTGATCAAACAATCCCATTCGCCTTGGGCCCTTTCGTCTCCATTGGCCCTGAGCTTGTGGAAAGCGCGAACGGGCTCAGGACAAGCCCTGTCAAGAGTACTCTTCTGCCAAATACCGGAATTGTTGATGAAGCGTTTAAGGAACATAATCGCTTCATTATACGAAGCGAATAAAGCATGGAAGTGCTTCAAACCGGACCTCAAGAGTGGATTTGGCAGCAACCCGACTGGCCACTGTTCCGCTGGAACCAGGGAATACTGGCCTCAGTGTTGGCGCGTGCAAGGCTGGCGCAGGGAAAGGTGCTTGGTGCAACACAATTGCTTGATGCTGACCTGACACTGGAAGCGGTTGCCGCCATCCTGGTGGAAAATGGGGTCACCACAAGCGCGATCGAAGGTGAGCGTCTGGATGTGGGTGCAGTTCGCTCGTCGGTTGCCCGCCACCTCGGTTTGCCAACCGCCGGTTTGCCCACTCCACCTCGCGCGGTGGATGGCTGGCCTGGTTCCTGACCCAAGTCGAAGCTTCGGCCATGGCCGCAGAAAAAACCGTTGCCAATACACTTGCAAAAGCCAAATTCTGGCTGCGTCATCAAAATACCAATCTCAACGAGCGCCAGCGCAAGGTGCTAAACCGCCTGCTCGATGCCGGGAGAAACGGCTTCGAGGGTGGCGTCAACACCCGTAAATACATGAGCCTGACCAGGACCAGTCGGGCCACAAACTTTCCGAACTGGTCGAGAAAGGCTGCCTTGTTCCGACGGACAAAGGCGGAAGGAGTAGCGGTTATGAGGTTGTTTGGTGAATCACCTCGATACCTTTTGTAAAGCAACAGCAATCCATTCCTAATACCTTCTGATCATATCCCTTGATTTGCCCAAAATCTTCATCAGTCAGTATGTAGCGAGGCAGATTGTCGTGCCACAAATACTGTTCAACCAGGACTTTGGCTGGGTAGCCCACGCGTCGATCCATATCGATGAATAAATCGCCATATCCGAGACCCTCCTCCGAGTAACGGGCGTAACCGCCCTAACGGCTTGCTCTGGGAAAACGGTTATCCGCCGTTCCACTAACTGACAGGTCCAGCACGCTGATGCTGAATACGTCTTTCGGGGTGCCGCCGGTGACGGCGCACCGCTTCAACTGCTCCATGTATCGATAACGTTCCCTGATCCGCTCAGCAACTTCGATGATACGCACCCAGAGGTAGCGTTTGATGTCGCCGTGACGGCATATGGACAAAAATTCGTAGACACGATCGCCGCAAAACGCATCGGCAATTAGTAGCGTGATGGCGTCGGCATGAAGGCTTATTCGGAATGGGAGCGTCTCGCCACGATCTCCAAGACAAGTTAAATCCAGTTCAATTGATAACTTGTCTTGTTCACGAGTAACAGCTTCCATTATCAATAACCGCGCCCCTCTTCATCACCCCCATATATTCCCGGCGCATTGGTCGCATAGGGGTTGTTGGGGCTGTCGTTACTGTAGCGGCTGCCGTATTGCCCATAGGGATTGTTGATGGAATCCGCGCTGTATGAGCTCCCATACCGGCCATAGGGATTGCTGACCGAATTTGGATCGTAGGGATTCGCGCTCAGGTTGCCCAGATATTTTCCGGTTTGCCGGTCCTTGAGGTGAGGCGGGTCAGCTTGGGCCGCGGCGGAGATGAATACTGCAATAAGGACCGGGATGATGAATTTCACGATGTGTCTCCCTCTATTGGCTGTAGGTTATTGTTTAATATTGTTTTTTATTGCCATGGCTGAACCAGCGCTTCCTGGCATTGATTACTTATTGTCGCTCACTGCCTTCTCAAGCTGATCTACTTTCTTGTGACACTTCTCCTGTATCAAAACAGAGAAGAGAAGATGAAGGAATTCGTCCCCCTCGGAATAAGCTATGGTCGATGGCAATGGCGGCTCTTGTGTAGCATTGTGATTTTGAATAAGCCGTTAGCGAACTCTACTTCTATAATGGTATTATTTGCTCGATTTAGAGCAAATAATACTATCAAATGATCAGTTGTCGGCTTTCTGTCATCCTCGGCGCCAAGCGCATCAAGGTCGCGGATGTGTGTCGCGGAACCGGTATTGCTCGCGCTACGGTGGATCGCTACTACTACGACCGTGTGAACAGTTTCGATCGTGTCGTATTGGAAAAGCTTTGCAAGTTTTTGCAGGTGAAGCCGGGTGATTTGCTGGTGATGATCGATCAGCCGGATCTGTTTGAAACACCGGTTGCATCGGGTCTTACCGATGCTTTGTCAAAAGGAAAGAAAGCATGATAGAGCGCGAAGTAAAGCTTCTGCTTGATGCTAACGCGATAAAGCGTGTACAGGTGCATTACGCCGTGATGTCGGCCGGATACATGGTCGTGATCGACGGCCAGCCCCTTGAGACCTCCAAACGCGAAACGCGCGGATTCAAGACACTCGACGCCGCGGCCAAATTGCTCTTCAAAATCGGCATAGCGGATTTTTCGGTCAAACTCAGAACAGGCTGAAGTTGGGTGATACAAAAAATCGTTTCAGGTGGACAGACGGGCGTGGATCGCGCGGCGTTGGACTGGGCCCTTGCTCATCATATCCCGCACGGTGGATGGTGTCCGGCTGGGCGGCGCGCCGAAGATGGGGTAATTCCAGACTGTTATGTCTTGCAGGAAACGCCTGGGCAGAACTATCAGCAGCGCACGAAACGGAACGTGCGCGATAGCGATGGCACGCTTATTATCACCGCAACGAAAGAATTGACAGGTGGATCGCTGTTTACGCAAGAATATGCCAATAAAATTAATCGGCCTTGCTTACACGTTTATCCATGCAAGGAATGGCGCGAGCGAGTCAACGCCTTTCTGAAATCAAATCCGATTCGAATATTGAATGTTGCCGGACCCCGTAATTCAGGTGCACCGGGTATCGAACGATTTGTTTATGAAGTTCTGGGTGAAGTTCATCAATGGGGTTTCAGCCAATAGCGCTGACCTTGGTCTTCCGGTGACTTTTCCTTCATTTTTCCATGTCCGGAATCCGTCAGTCAATGTAGGCGATGCCCAATAGACCCGCTCCTTCTCTCGCTACATGGAGTTCAAAGGGGTCACCCATTGAATGCGCGCTTGACTTTGTCGAGGTCGATTTTCTTCATTTGAAGCATTGCCTCCATGACTCTCCCGGATTTTTCAGAATAGGGATCACTGATCATCTCGGATAAAATCCGGGGAACGATTTGCCAGGAAACACCGTATTTGTCCTTGAGCCAATCGCACTGCTGCGCCTTTTCGTCTCCATCTTCGGAAAGACTCTCCCAGTAGTAATCCACTTCTTCCTGGGTTTCACAATTGACCTGAAACGAGATGGCCTCGTTGAATTAAGGTCGGGCCGCCATTGAGAGCGACAAATTCCTGCCCGTCGAGCTCAAATGCTGCAGTCATTACCGTTCCCGCCACTTGTCCGTGAACCTCGTGCCCGGCTTCTCCATAGTGACTCACTTTTGTAATTCTGGAATTTTTGAAGATGCTCGCATAAAATTCTGCTGCCTCTTCGGCTTGATTATCAAACCACAAACAGGGGGTGATCCTTTGGATGCTTTGCATGCTTATCTCCTGGTTGTTATTCAGGTTGAGAGTTGGAACCGCAACAGATTCCATCTGCGAGGAAAATGTTTTTCAAACTTCTTAAAACAGCCGGAACAACAAGACAGCCATGGTGTATGAAGATGACTTGCTAGGAACCTAAATAACAGGAGGATTTGTCAAAATCGTTACATTTTGTTTCGCGATAAGGAGATTCATTCATGAAGCGTAAGCTTCTTGCAGCAATAGCCATGCTGTTTACCATAATTGCCGTGGCTCCAGCGCGTGCTGATAATGCTGTCAAACTGAGAACACTGGTCATTGCTACAGGAGAGATGGCGGAAGACCTGGGACTGGCCTATATCAAGCCTGTCCTCGATGAAATGGGCGTTCCATATGTCGTGCTGAATGCCAGGAGGCAGGATCTGACTCCCGCGTTTCTGGCTGCTTCTTCGCAGGGGGTGGCCTGCAAGGCCGAAGAGGCAGGTTGTGTCGGCAACTACAATGGAGTCATCCTCACCGACGCGGACCTGGTTCCAGGCTTCACCCCGGCCGAATGGGACATACTGCACAATTACGAGAAGAATTTCCGGGTCCGGGAAGCGGTATTGTCAGGGTGGCCAGCCACATATGCGGACCCAAAGCCGCCTCACGGCATCTATCTGGATTATGGTCTCGCCTACTCCTCAAGCGGACACAATCATGATGCGCGGTGGACAATACCGGAGGGGTACAGCAAGGAGATCTTTGAATACGTAAACAGGAATAATCCGCTTCCAATTACATCCCTTGCCTTTGCGACCCGTCCCCGAAACGATAGGAAGCACCTGAAGGACGGCTCCATACCTTATGTGGAGCCGCTTTTACGAACCGGACAGGGCGAAGCACTGCTGTCCATTGTGCGGTACATGAAGCCTGATCAGTCCGCGCCGGTGCGCGAAGTGCTGATTTCGACGATTACGAATGCGTCGTTCCTCATGCATTCGAAAGTTCTGGCTTATGAGTTCGTCAACTGGGCAACCAAGGGGGTTTTCATCGGTGCGCGCTTCATTCATCTGTCGGCGCATGTGGATGATCTGTTTCGTACCAACAGCCAATGGAACTCTGCTCTCGATAAGGAGAACGGCACTTATCGCCTGAGCGGCGCTGATATAACCAATGCGGTGGGCAAACAGGCCGCCCTCCGGGCCGCACATCCGACGGCGGGGAATTTCAAGCTGGATTTCGCATTCAATGGTGCGGGAGCGGTGGTGAATCCACAGGCAATGCCGCTCGCTGCAAACTGGAAAGATGATCTGGTAGCAGCAATAGTGGCCAACAAAACGCATTTCCGCTTTATCAACCACACCTTCACGCATGCAGATATGGACAAGTCACCGGTTCCGGCTGATGCGCCCTGTGATTACCGCACTTTTACGAGTGCAGAGGCGATCAGGGCTGAAATCACTGCCAACCAGAACGTGTGGGCGCTACTGGATCTTCCCGAGAGAAACGAGAACAATCGCGTGCTCATCACCGGCGCTCATTCCGGCCTGAAAGATCAGAAATGCACGGATAATCCTGCCTTACACCCGGGTATGTTCAATCTTCAGGCTGACGACATAGCCTTTGATGCAGGCGGCGCCAATCCGCTATTGCTTCAGGCGGCTGCCACCGCAGGCGTGGAATATCTTGCTGCCGATACATCACAAAAGGCTCAGAACATTGAGCAGTACATCACCCAGTATGAAGATGGCAGCAAAACGGATCGACTCATGCTGCCACGCTGGCCAACCGACGTTTTTTATAACGTGACAAATCCTTCCCAGCTGGAGGACGAGTATAACTATCTTTACTATCAGAAATTTGTCAATGCCGGAGAAAATCCGTGCGAAGCACAGGCAATGGTTTGCTCTCCCCGGAGCTACCGCGAAATCCTCGCAAGCGAAGCGGATACCGCAGTGCGGCACATGTTGAGCTTTAGCCGGTGGCCACATTTTTTTCATCAGTCGAATCTTGCTCAGTATGATGAAAACGGCAGCACGCTTCAGTTTGACTGGCTCGATGCAGTCTTCACTGAATATGAGGGATTGTTCACCCTGCCGGTCAAAAATCTTCCTTACTATAAAATCGGTGACCACACTGCGGAAAGCCTCAACGCCAGGTCTGCAAAGATCGAGGCAATATGGAATCGAACAACCAACCGAGTTACTTTATCGGCAAACAAAGCGGTGCCTCACCTACGTGTCACTGGTCTTTCCGGCGGAGAGGTTTATGGCGGCCAGCTCATTGGAAACATCAGCGTGGATACGAAGGCCACCACGTATGAGGTCGACAGAGGGTTGACTCGATGAACGTTGACGACCTCCAGATTTTTGTAACCGGTCAGGAGAAACCAGGAGGAATTCCGGGAATAAACGGCATCCGCCTGAGCGGCATTCTCCTCCCCCTGCTGCTTGTGTTTTCCTTTTCAGGTACTGGTGGCGCCACCGATTTGGCAAATGCGGCTGCGGAAAAGACTGACGAGACAGTCAGAATAGAGCAGGCGGAAGATGAGAATCGAAAAAAGACGCAGCAAGTGAACGATCTCAAACTGAGGGGGCGCGAGTCGTTATTTCCGGAACAGGCGAAATCGCTGGCAAAGGGCTACAGGGAGACTGCCAAGATGATCGAGGAGCAAGGCTGCGACCCGAAGCCGGTTCTCGATGCTGCTGCTTATTTTGAGAAACAGTCTGAGGCGTTCTGAGCGGTTGAGTGAGACAGGGGAATATCGGCGTGTACAAAACCACTCTCACTCATTCAGAGTGTCCCCCGAGCATTCAAAAACCAGGCTCGGCCTCATGTGAGGCTCGATTGAATCTGATCCCTCCGGATTGAGATACCCCTGCCAGGGATAGAATCGATCAAGCCCGACCCCGGTCTAGTCGCTTGTTGACTTACGCATGTGCATCAGGGCTTCATCCACATGCTTGGTGGCAATGTCAGCGTGTCCTGCCTTGGCATGCTCGATTGCCTGCTTCAGTTCCTTGATGGAGTCCGTCATATGCTTATGTTGTTCGGCGTGCTGTTTCTCCGCCGCCTGAGCATGGCCCAGACTCTCTTCCGCGTGCTTGAGCAGCACTTTTGCGTGACCGTCCTCGCCATGTGCCTTTGCCATCGCGGCATGTTCGATCGCCTGGGCCGTGTGATGATCGGCAATCGCCGGGGCCGCCAGAAGAACGCCCAAAACACTGATAGCAAAACTTGCTGGTATGTATCTCATGAGAGTCTCCACAAGTCCATTGAATAGTTTTTATTGACAGGACACTTTGCTAGCCCCTGCCGGCGCTTTTGGCCTGCAACAAGCCGAAGTCTGTCTCTCAAAGTATAGGCTATCATTCTCCTCTTTGCTGCAACCGGTTCATGCTCATACGCGGCAGCGATATTTGGCTCGCAGAAGGTGGTAGTCTGTCAAATTGACATAACCGGTGTTTCAGGCCCGGGAAAAATACCTGTCCGTGCTATGCCATCCTCCCCGATTGTGCCGCGAAACAGGGCCCCAGTGTTGAAGCGCATCGCATAGTTGCCATCGGCATCCAGTACGATCAGGCCGCCATCTCCACCCATCGCGGCGATTTCCTCCAGCGTGTTATCGGCGGCCTCGGTAATCGGGGCACGCAGAAACCGCACCTGCGCTGCTGTGTTGAAAGCGGCAGCGGTACGAATGAACATTTCGCCTGTGCCAGTTGCGGATACCGCAATCGAACGATTGTCCGCGTAGGTTCCCGCACCAATAATGGACGAGTCTCCCACCCGGCCGGAATGCTTGTTCGTGAGCCCGCCGGTCGACGTGCCGGCCGCCAGATTGCCATGGTAGTCCAGCGCTACGGCGCCAACGGTTCCGCGTTTTTCATCCTCACCCGGCAACGTATCCAGACCAGCATCATGGTCGAGCAGAATACTTTCTTTAGCGATAGCTTTCTGCAGTTGATTCCACCGGTGCTGGGTATAGAAATAGGCCGAATCCACGATTTCCAGACCCTGCTTTGCAGCGAAAATTTCCGCACCTTGACCGATGAGCATCACGTGGGTGCTTTTCGTCATTACCGCATGTGCGGCGCGAATCGGATTACGAATGGTCGTCACTCCCGCAACGGCGCCTGCCGTGCGAGTGGCCCCTTCCATGATCGAAGCTTCCAGTTCGTTACGACCATCATGGGTCAACACGGAGCCCTTGCCGGCATTGAACAAGGGGCAATCCTCCATCACCGCAATGGCCGCAATCACCGCATCGATGCTGCTGCCGCCTGCTGCAAGCACCGCATGGCCAGCGATCAGCGATTGTGCGAGCACCTCCATGTAAGCCTGCTCGCGTTCCCGTCGCTGTTTACTTGGTTTCACGGCTCCAGCACCGCCGTGGATCACGAGCCGGATCGGTGAACTATTCCGTGTATTTTTCAGTATTTGCATCGTCATTACCCTCGATGGCTGGAGCCGGGGAACTGATGATTTATTTTATCGCCACTTCATCGCCAGTTTATGCGGACCGGAATTCCACCTTTAGGTCGCAGGGTTACCGCCATCTCAATTTCGACTTCATCCGGATCAAGCAACTGTAAATCACAGCGCTGAACTATCATGCTTAGCAAAAGCTGGCTTTCCATTAATGCGAAATGACTACCGATACAGATCCGTTCACCTGTACCGAAAGGTATGAACGAATACTTCTTTTGAGGCAATAAAAACCTGTCAGGGTCAAACTGTTCAGGCTGCCGCCAGAAATCGGCATGATGATGAAGATTATAAATACTGAATATCGCAGACCTGCCAGCCTTTAAAAGATACCCATCAACCTCGGTATCCTTATCGACTTTACGCAGCAAGAAGCCAGCAGGTGGACGGAGGCGCAACGATTCACTGAGCACGGCCCTGGTATAGGCAAGCTGCTGCAAATCCTCGGCGTTCGGGATTCTTCCTTGCGGCAGACCGTCAAGTTCCTGACGCACTCTGGCGAGTATATCCGGATGCCGGGCTAGTAAATACAAGGTCCAGCTTAGCAAGTTCGCGGTCGTTTCATGGCCTGCGCTAAAAACGGTAATAACTTCATCGCGAATCTGCTTATCCGTCATCTTCTCATCGCTGCTGTCATCGCGTGCTTTTAACAGCATATCCAACAGGTCATTCCGCTCTGACGGTGCGGCCCGGCGTTGATGGATGATTCCGTAAATGACATCATCGATTGTTCCCAACGCCCGTTTGAATTTTTGATTCGCCGGGGTGGGCACATATAACGGAAGAGTCAAAGGATTCACGATGCTTTTAATGGCATAGCGAAGCAAAGTATCCAGAGATGGAGAGATACGCTCTATTTTGTCGAGCACGCTGGTGCTGAACATGGTCTGGGTGATGACTTCCAGCGTAAGCCGCGTCATCTCATTAGAGAGATTGAGGTGTGCGCCTTCACCCAGCTGCCGCCATCGATTCAACATATTGTTGCCAGCGGTAACCATTAGCGGCAGCAGCGTGGTTACATTACTTCTCTGGAAAACGGGCTGCATCAACTGCCGTTGCCTTTGCCATAAATCGCCCTGACTTGTTACTAATCCCTGACCTAAAATCAGCGCGATACCGCTTGGTTTTTCAGGATTGTAGATTTTTTTAAAAATATCGCTTTGCCTGATCAAAGCTTGTTCAACCAGCTTTGGGTGACTGAATAAATAAAATTGGCGGGTAGCCAATCTGAAGCTGACCAAATCTCCATAATCCCGGTGCCAGTCATAAAAGGCTTGAAGGGGATTCGCAATCATCTGCCTTAAATTACCCAGCAGGAAATCGCCTTTGACCTGTGGGACTGTTTTGTTATGTGTCATCGTCAATAAGTTGGAAGTTTGACGGACTCGTCAGCGTCAATCCAGCCTATGCATCAACCAATGCAATAAGCCAAACAAAGCAAATGCCTCCGTTCGAGCAATAGCGATCAATAAGCTGCATTCTAAATTGCTTTGTCATTGATTCCCATCCTGGCTGCTCGCACGGATGTTCTTTTCAATCTCTCTTGAATGGCAGGTTGCTCTGGATGATACCAGGTCAACGCCAGCTCTTTCTCTGCGTTAAACTATGCAGCAGCATCATCGCAAGCCGTATGGATGCTGCCGCTCGTGAAAGAATCGAAAGGACCAAGGGGTTGATACGGCTCAACATATTAATACGAAAGGAAATTTGATGGCCGCAAAATTCGAGATCTACAAGGATAAGGCGGGTGAATTTCGGTTCAGATTGAAAGCCGCCAATGGACAAACCATTCTTGCCAGTGAAGGCTACAAGGCCAGAGCGGGATGCATGAACGGAGTGGAGTCTGTCCGAAAAAATGCGCCGGACGACGCCCGGTATGAACGGAAAACCACTGAAAGCGGCAAATACAGGTTCAATCTCAGATCAGGCAACAATCAGGTGATTGGCACCAGCGAATCCTACGAGACGGAAAAAGCGCGGGATGGCGGAATAGAATCAGTCAAGAAAAACGCACCAGCCGCCATCATTACCGATATGACAGAGCCGACTGGGAAAAGCGTACCTGGCACTCCATCAGCCGAAGCAGCAGTCTGAACGCCGGGTTTTCGGCTTGAAGGGCTTCTGTTGAAGCCCTTTTCTTAATCAGCAGGCAATCAGCAGGTCAGACCCGGCATTCCAATGGTGGCTGTCGATCGACAATTGCAAAATGCAGGGGAAAATTGGGCGGATTTCTATGCAGGGTATCGTTTTCCCTGTTTTCAGGGGTTGAAAACCAGAGGAGCCTGGATTTGAACTCCAGGCTCGGGGGCAGCATAAAGCGATAGATACAGGCGGGGCAGAGGCCTACTCCACTGGCATCACCAGGAATATGCTTCCTGCGAGGTACGTGCATACCTCTTTGAATATCTACTCAGGTAGACTGGTCCGGGGTTTCCTCCCATATCTGCACGATTCCGTACAGCACGGTCATCAACGGGGCTCCAAAAAGAGCCGGCTTCAAAAACTCTATCAACTCAATCATTTGGTTTGTCCTCAAAGAAAGTATTCAGTTCTAAAACAATGAAACCCCGCTTTGCAGCGGGCAGATCAACCTAGTCATATAACGAATCGATTCCGTCTCTTCCTCAGTTTTGTGATTTTTTTGTTATGTTTTTGTGAAGAGTATGTTAACAGGCGGCTGTTGTCAAGTTATGAAAACGTTTGGGGATAAACCTCTGAGAGGCATAAATCCTGTCAAAAATTTGCTTGAAAGTGTTGCCTGGGTATGGGCTACTTTTAACTTCTAACTGGAACGGTCTTACCGGGAAAGGAACGATGAGCGAATTCTTCATCGCAATTTCGTATTCCGGGCAACCGTCAGTTGGAATGATGGTTGCCTGGGCCCTATCTTCTCCGCAACTTATTGAGAGACTTTGACCATCCTGCTACGCAAGGAGGGGGGTACATCTTCTAAAAGAACAATGCGAGCGGTGTTTGGCTCAACTGCCCTACCTTGCCTTGAACCTCGCAAGGTGACATCTATTTCATTGGTATCCAGTTTCCACATGGCTCCTGTTGCAGGATCAACGATGAGCCAGCCGATAACGCCGCCAAATACCAGATTGCCAGCAAGATACCAGGCGTTTACCTGCGTATCTACAGTAATATTCTGCTCAGCAAAACCGTCTTTTCTGATATTTACAGAATACTTTTTACCGCTGAAATAGCCCTTCTTTTTCTCAAGAGGCAAGGAGGTGGGGGTCTTTCCTTCGAATATTTTGGTGCCGGATTCATCCCGAATCACAACAGTGGCCTGATCAGGCGCACTACGGACATTCAAGGTTTCATGAGCACTATTCCCCATGATGGTGGCGCAGCCAACCAGTACAGTTGAAGCGAATAAAACCGGTATTGCTTTCCATATCTTGTTCTTCATGTTTCTCTCTTCTTTTTCCTTACGATTGATAACAAATATTGCACCACTCCAGAAATCACGCCGCCCAATAACGAAACGATCAGGTGCGTGGACCATGTCCTTTTACTCATAGTCAATTCCAGTTTCTCCCTTTTCTCCGCAATTATTCATAGCAGTGATCGAGAAGCTCATTCAGCGATTTGGGAGAAGACGTTCGGGGACACCATCCTATTCACTACACCTCTCTTCGCGTAGAGCGTCGGACGACGCTGCCCAGTAGCGCAAGCCCTGCAAGCATCATGCTCCAGGTTTCCGGCTCTGGCACGACGGCAACGCTGTAGCCTAAATCGGTGAGCATCGCGACCTCGATGTCGCTGTAGTCTCGTGCCAATGGACCTGCGGGAGCCGAGGGTGTCATCATCATTCCATCGCGGCCTATGATTCGTCCATCAAGATGAGCGACACTGCTTCCCGAACTCCACTCATCAAAGGTATAAAGCGTAACCGATGAATCGTTATTAGCTGCCATGGTGACCGGCCCGCCGAAGAAAAGGCCTTCCGTGCCGCCGCCGCCCCAGTTACCCACGCTACTTACATCCCAGGCGGCTTGATTCAGTTCGAAAGTGTCGTGGTCAATGATGGGAATGTCATTCTTGTCGACAATAAAACTATCGAACCTACTCCAACTAGGAGCCTCGGCGAGTGGCGCACCTGACTGAAGGATGGTTGAATTGAACCCGAGGGCATGAGTGAATTCATGAAACAAGGTTCCATAAAAATCCCGGGTGCCTGAATACCATCCGAAAGCCGGAATTGCCGGTTGATTGAAATCCAGTTCCCACGTATGCCCGAAGTTAATGTGTAATTCTCCGTCCGGGTGACTCCCGTTGTAATCATGACCGGTGATCAGTTTGTCAATGATGACCTCCTTGACGCCATTGGCTCCGAACCCCTTGCCGCCGGCATAAAAGTAACTGGTGCTGGATGCAAGCGTATTATCCCGATCGTTGCTGGAATAGGTCTTAAGAAGAATGGTTCCAGAGTTGTTAAAATGGCTGCCGAACATGTCTGAAAAAGCGTTTGCAGCGGTGTTCAGGGCATTCTGGCGGATGGCTCCGAAAACTGGGTCGAAAAATCCCGTGTCCGGCGCATCCGCGTACTCGAACTGGAAGGTGATTCCTGCGTGCCCGGGCAGACTCAGCATCAAACATCCCCCCAGCAGCACGTTCCACACTATGATCTTTATGGGTTGCGCATTTCTCTCTCGTGGCTGATTCATATCGTTCTCCTTTAGAATTGAGCGTTTTTCCATCCGGCCTGTTCGTCGGCTCAAGCGTATGCCTGTCGAGGTCCGGATTGAGGTATTCCACTCCTGAACGAGTGCCCGGGAAAGAGCAGGAATATGTACGCCAGCTACGCAGAATTACGTATTCGCTTGATGAGCATCAGGCTGGCGCCGCCAATGAGAGGAACCGGTTTTCCGGCAAAACAGATAACGAAAAAGAAGGAAAAACGTAAATGTATGTAGCTCATCTACACAGCGCTATGGATGCGCATGCGTCTGGCTCACGCATAATGGAACCATGAAACTCCGGCGAAAACTCATCCTGCTGGCCCTGGCGCCGCTTGTACTGGTGCTCTGCATGGTTGCCGTCATGGTCAATCACCAATCCGCCGAACTGGCCAAGGAGCAACGCGAAGTGATCGAACCGGCGTATCTTGCCAGCAAGCAGGACGAACTCAGGAGCTATCTGACGCTGGCACAGCATGCCATTGCCCCGCTTCACGGATCAGGCCGCACGGACGAGGCCGCATTGTCGGAAGCAAAGGCTATCCTGCATCGGCTCGATTATGGAAAGGACGGTTATTTCTTCGTGTACGACCTGCACGGGACTCTGCTCGTGCATTCCCGCAAGCCGGAACTGATCGGAGTAAATCGCTGGAATTATCGTGACATCAATGGCTATCCCACCATCGAGATGCTGATCAGGAAGGCGCGCGAGGGCGGCGGATTTGTCCAGTATGCGACGGAAAAACCTTCCACCGGCAAACCCGCCACCAAGCTTACCTATTCCGTCCTGCTCTCCAATTGGGGATGGGTGCTGGGTACGGGTATTTACCTGGACGATGTCCACGGCGTGCTGGCGAAGGTGGATGAACAGGTGGGGGCCAACAACTACGACACGCTGCTGTGGATAGGCGCGTCCGCATCCGTGGGCATGACAGTCATCATCCTTTGCGGCCTGATGCTCAACATCAGGGGGCGGCACGAGGCACAGGAAAAGGAACGTGCCTGGCTGTCGAGCGAACTGCATGACGGCATCTGCCAGCGGCTCGCCGCTGCCCGGTTTCAGGCGAGTGCCGGCCTCATTCAGCTGGCGGGCGTACCGCCGGCCTATGCTCCGGCACAGTCCACGTTCCAGGATCTGGATAAGGATTTGAAGGATGTCCTGCGGGAGACGCGGGAAATCTCCCATGGCCTGCACCCCATGACCCTCAAGGACCTCGGGTTGCTAGCAGCGCTGCAGCAGCTTGTGCATGACATGGAAAACGACACCATCGCCATCCGTTTCCGCAGGCACGGCCCGGTCGAAGGGCTTCCCGATGGCATCAGCCTTATCTTCTATCGTCTCGCCCAGGAATGCCTGAGGAACCTCAGGCAGCATTCCCAAGCCAGCAGGGGGAGACTGCGTCTGACAGGGAACAGACGGGCCGTGCGGCTCACCGTATGGGACAACGGCATTGGATTCGATGCCGGCAGCCCGAAACGCGACCGGATGCGCGGCCTCGGCCTGGGTAGCATGAATGCCCGCGTGGAAGAGGCAGGCGGCCGATTGACCATTACCTCGAAGCCGGGTAGCACGAAAGTGACTGCCACTCTTCCCCGCTCCTTTTTACAACGACTGATAACTGGAAATCATGCCCAACCTCCCCATTAAGATACTGATCGTGGACGATCACCCCGCATTCCTTAAGGGCATCCGCACGCTGCTCGAAACCCAGGTCTCCTTCAGGGTCATGGCGGAAGCCGGGAATGCAAGGGAAGCAGTGGGTCTTCTGGAGAAAATGGATATCGACCTTGTGTTGCTGGATATCAACATGCCGGGCACGGATGGCATCGAACTGGCATCCCGGCTTCGGGCCCGTTATCCGCGGATCTTCATACTCATGCTCACAGTGAATAAAGGGGACGCGTACATCCGCCGGTCAATAGCGGCAGGAGCGAATGGTTATCTGACAAAAGATGCTGAACCACAGGATATCTTTAATGCCATTCATACGGTTGCGGGCGGGGAACCAATTTTTCCGGATGAATACCAGCTGGAACAGGGTCTGACTCTGAGCGAAAAGCGGGTGTTGTGGCTCACCGGCCACCGGAAATACGATACCGCCAGGATCGCAGCCAAAATGGGTATCGTCGAGGCCACCGTAAATACCCATCGGCATAATATCTGGGATAAACTGAAAGCGGTCCTTCCGGAAGCAGAAACGAGCAACCCCAATCTGCTTGTCATCCTGGGCGTGGAATACCGCTTCCGCTGCCTGGAGTATCCGTCGGAATGAGCTTCACCGCCGGAGGGAGCAAAAACAGCCCGGGTGATTCAGCCCCGGGGCACCCCTCGTCCCGCTTGCAGATGACCTGAACCTTCCCCTGCCGGTTGAGCGGTCGTGAAGCTACGCAAAAAAATCATCCTACTCGCCTTGGCACCGCTGATTCTGGCGCTCGTTGCGTTGGCCATCACCGTAAACACCCAGTCGATTGAACTGGCAAAGGAACAGCGCGAGGTCATCGAACCGGCGTATCTTGCCAGCAAAAAAGCCGAGCTCAGGAGCTACCTGATGCTGGCGCAGCATGCCATTGCTCATCTTTATGATTCAGATCGGACGGACGAGGCAGCAAAAGCGGAAGCCAAAGCTATCCTCACCCGCATGGATTATGGGGAAGACGGCTATTTTTTCGTGTACGACTTGCAAGGGAACCTGCTCGTGCACCCTCGCACTCCCGAGCTGGTCGGAATGAACCGGCTCGACTATCGCGACCTGAATGGATTTCCTCATGTCCAGCACCTCATCGCTCGCGGGCACGAGGGCAGTGGCTTTGTCAGATATGTCATCGGAAAACCGTCCACCGGAAAGCCCGCGCTCAAAGAAAGGTAAGACTTTGTGGAAATTCCAAAATAACGGCAGGTGAACGTCACGTTACCGGATTGCGCCTTTAATTATTTCCATGTATTTTCATTTCCATGTAATTTCATTTCCATGAAAAAAGCTTTTATTTTTCCTGGGGCGCTTCTCACTTAGAAAGGACAATGCGGCCATGTATCCAGCCCTCCAGTCGTTGAAGGCCCGGTTTGCGGAAATCGATGACCTGAGGCGGGCCGTTTCCGTGCTCCATTGGGATATGTCCACCCACATGCCTCAGGACGGAACAGCCTCCCGGGGCCGCATGATAGCCACGGTCGAAAAGGCTGCTCACGAAAAACTCATCGACCCCGATCTGGCCGGGCTTCTGGAGGAAACAGGGGCATTGCCCGATACGATGCTGTCTGCGGATGATCGGGCGTTCCTGCGCCTGGCCCGCCGGCAGTTTCTCCGCGCCTCGAAAATCCCTTCCGGTTTCAAGGCCGAATTTTTTCAGCACATGGCCGAGACCTATGAAGTTTGGGTCCATGCCCGAAAATTGAACGATTTCAATGTCGTCGCGCCCTTTCTGGAAAAGACGGTCGCATACTCACGCGCCCTCTCGGATTTCTTCAATGCCGGGGAAACCGCGTGGGCGCATCCGATGGACCCACACATCGAAGACGCTGACCCTGGCATGACCACGACAGGTCTCAAGACGCTTTTTGCTGACCTTCGGCGTGATCTCGTACCATTGGTCCGGGAATTGTCGTCTCGCAGCAAGCCACGAACCGATTTTTTGTCACGGGCCTATCCCAAGGCCCGGCAATTGGAGTTTTTGAACTGGCTTGCCAGGAATATCGGCTATGACTTCAACCGGGGGCGGCAGGACCTCACCCACCACCCGTTCATGACAAAGCTTGGCGCCGGAGATGTACGTATCACCACCCGAATCAATGAGACGAATCTCTGTGATGGCATTTTCAGCACCATTCACGAGTGCGGCCATGCCTTTTACGAACTGGGGCTTTCCCCAAGCCTGGATGGCACTATTCTGGGTCACGGCACTTCCGCCGGCATTCACGAGAGTCAAAGCCGGCTGTGGGAAAACCAGGTTGGCCGGTCCCGGGAATTCTGGACATATTTTTATCCCCACCTGCAGACCTGCTTTTCAGAGGCCCTTGGGGATGTGTCGCTGGAAGAATTCTATTGCGGCATCAATCGCGTGGAACCGTCGTTGATTCGAACCGAGGCCGATGAGGTAACCTATAACCTCCACGTCATGATACGCTTCGACATCGAATCGCAGCTTCTGGATGGCTCACTCCAAGTGAGGGATCTGCCTGTGGCCTGGAACGACCGGTATGAGGCTGACCTTGGCGTACGCCCTTCGTCCGATGTTCAGGGCTGCCTTCAGGATGTCCATTGGTATTACGGAGGTGTTGGCGGAATGTTCCAGGGCTATACGATCGGAAATCTCTTTAGCGCACAGTGCTTCGACGCTGCTCTTGAGGCCCGTCCGGAAATTCCGGAGGCGATGATGCAAGGAAATTTCAGCACCCTTCATTCGTGGCTGAAGGAAAACATTTATCAATACGGCTCAAGTCTTTTCCCACTGGAGCTGATCCGCCATGTGACCGGTCACGACTTATCGTCGAAACCCTTCGTTGCGTACCTGAAGCGGAAATACCTGTAGACACTTCTGCCCTGGCAAGAGCGACTGGCGCACTGGCTTCAAAGTTTTCCGCTTCGACGGGCAAGGCATCAAAAAACACCGAGTCCCTTGGGCCGGGCATATTTGTGCTATGCAACCAGAAAATAGCAAACCAGAGTAATTATCACGGCACCTATCAAATTAAGAGCCAACCCTTCCCTTACCATGTAGGTGATAGGGATTCGGCCGGTGCCAAAAACGATGGCATTGGGTGGGGTTCCAACAGGCAGCATGAAGGCGCAACTTGCACTCATCGCTGCCGGCACCATCAAGAGGCCCGGGTCAACACCCGCTACAATAGCCGCTGGTGCGAGAATCGGCATCAGCAAGACTGTAGTTGCCGTATTGCTGGTAGTCTCAGTGAGAAAGGTTATCACCAGTGCGATGGCTGCGATGATGACCAGGGGGTGCAGGCCGGGAGGAGCAACTGTCGCTGGTCATGCTAGGGCTGCGGCAATACTTCATATTGTGCAATGCCGCGAGAGGCGGCAGGGTATCGATGCCCTCCCAGGCGGTGGATGCAGCCTGGCACGAGTTCATTCTGTTCACTACCGTTCTTGCTTGAAATAGACGCAAGATTGCTCATTCCGCACGGATTCCGGCATTCTCTCGATAATGACTACGCGGCGGATGGCGATCAGGCAAGCGAAGGCGGAGAAGGCGCTTCTGGCGAGGGCAGCGGTTGTGGCTGTGGCGGGTGCGACGGCGGCCGAGAAACAAGCTTTATTTTTTATCTAAACTTCGAAAGCGGAAATCGCGCCTGCCATGCTACCAAAATGACATTCCTGATGGGCTTGAGCCATGTTGTCGCAGGTAGTGTTCATCAGGGAATCTGGAGCGGAGGGCATCAGCCTTCTAGAGCATTTCTCTTCTAATTGGAATCGGGAGGGTTGCCCTGCGCGCCAAAACAGGGGAAGATCGGGGTGGAGGTGAGACATGCCGAGAGCTTATTCCGAGGACTTGCGCCGCCGGGTAGTG
>Ga0182738_1000187_pt1 | contig 97620 bp, 81 predicted proteins | sample eDN5th30CBELigMG_FD_128876 | JGI IMG/M metagenome (GOLD analysis project Ga0182738, IMG submission 128876) | Enriched Miracle-Growth compost microbial communities from Emeryville, California, USA - eDNA 5th pass 30_C BE-Lig MG (version 2)... ... | reverse complement strand
TCCCTCTCAAAAAACGCCGCAGCCCAAACAGCCCGGATTTACCGACTACTGGATGAATGCGAATGTATCAGGCATGGAAATAAAAGAGGTGCGATTTCCCAATGATGTGATTCTGCTTGGTGACGGCGATGGCGGCGCGCCGGAGTCCACTGCGAGTTACGCGATCAGCGGGATTCCCGTATTATGGCGAAATCTTACCGATTCTCCCGCGCAACGGCATCATGGCGGAGCGCATTATGCATTTATGGATGGACATGATAAATGGCTAAAGCCGGAACAGCTTACGCAAGATAAACCGTCGAAGAATAAAAGTATTTATATGTTTCGCGTGAAGTAATAAAAGTACTTTTGGAAAAAACAATGAAACGTGGCTTACTTTCATGTGGTGTAACTGTGCTTATCTTCTTTGTGGCGTTGATAATTGTCTATCCGGTGTGGCAAAGGACCACCTACAATTATTACGGCCCGGATTCATACTGCCTCAGTAATCTCAAACAAATTGGCCTTGCCATATTTATGTATTCCGATGATTACGACGGCAAACTTCCGCCGGCGGTTTTTCCTGACAAAACTATCGGCTGGGCTAACGGCGTGCAACCGTATATCAAAAGCTTTGCTATTTTTCACTGCCCCCGCATCGCCTATAATGAGAGGCATTCGTGGCCGGGCGCCGAAATTCGGGGATTGCTTGGACTTACCCCGGATCACTCTCAAGAAAACCCGGGTCGACCGGGATTCACCGATTACTGGATGAACGGCAATATATCGGACATGAAGCTAAGCGATTCAGGCGATATCTGGCAAATGACATCTCCACAGGAGCGCAGAAAGATTGAATATCAGGAGCAGATCATACTGCTGGGCGATGGCGATGGACAATCCCCGCAATCCACCGCAAGTTATTCCATTAACCAGCTTCCATCCATTTGGAGAACACCACCAGATTCTCCCGCGAAACGCCATTTAGGCGGCGCGAATTATGAATTTTTGGATGGGCATGCAAAGTGGCTTAAGCCTGAGCAAGTTTCGCAAGTATCTCCCTCCAAAAAGCATCCCGTGCATACGTTTTTGGTCAGGTAAAAGTACTTTTACGTATTCTAAAAATGCGTTTTCAACTTCTGACTCCTGACTTCTGACTTCTAACTCCTATCCCTTAAAATTTAATTATCATTTCCTAATCACTCTCATTTCCAAAATCTTCCAGGGAAAAGGCAGGTATTTTGCACAATTGGCGTCATTTGCCTTGCCGCTCTCTCAGGCTATTGTTAAAATGGAACGCAGTCAGTTGGCGTGTTGTCCATCGTCCTTTCTTTGGATATCAGTGAAAAACAATGGGACGCAATCGCTTATCTGGTGTAACTTCAAAAGGTCTTGAGGCTTCGCTTATCGGTTTAACGATGGCGGGTTGCATCGGAGTGGGTTATCTCATTGGCAACTGGCTGGATGGCCGAATGGGAACGACGTATTGGACTCCCGTCATGGTCATACTGGGAATTATTGCCGGCGCGCGGGAAATGTGGATCACGGTTTCGCGCATTCGGGAATCATTTTCAGACGGCACCTTTGATGATCCTGGCATTCCCCCGGAGCACGCTTTGAGGGAATCACATAAGACGAAGAAAAGCCGTGCAGCGATCGTTGATCCCAGCCATCGCAAGCCACGGTTTTTTCATGTGCCACCGCCACCGGCTCCCGGTGACCTGTCATCCGAGCCACAGCAGGCCCCAGCGGAAGATCCGCTGGAAAAGCAATTAGCCGAATTACAGCATTTGCAAGAGCAGATTGAAGCAGCGGATGAAGATGATGCATCCTCATCCAGTACCAACAAACATGAATCAGAGTAGACCAACAAACCAGGAAGAAGTCGCCTCCGTAGTGCCGGTTGAGGACACTTTTTTATCATCGTTATACCGCACCACTCTGCTAACGGGGATGGTGGGCACTGCCGGAATTGCCATTGCTTTGCAATCGGCGATCTGGGCGGGTTCTTTTATCTTCGGTGTGCTGATTTCTCTGGTATTTCTGAAGTCTCAGGAATTATTCCTGAAGCGGATGTTGCAGGCGCGCGCGCCCCATCCACAGGCCGAACATAAAGATAACAAAGCCCCCAAAACACTCTGGTTGATGATGATCGGAAAGTACTTTGTGCTGGCGGGAATTATGGCTGCTGCCTTACATTTTAACGTATTAAATTTGATCTCTTTCGTGCTGGGTTTCGCCCTCCTTCACGCTGTTATGGTGATTAAGGTTGTGGCCAGGCGCGGCGCTGCAAAAACCGGGGGTCAATGGAGTTTGCCGAATAACAGTGCCAAGGATGTTGCTCACCAGAGTACCTTGAATTGAAACAACAGGAAATTGAAATCCTAATTCTTATGAAGCGATTTTTACTCAGCCTGCCTTTATTGATGTTATTGCTCGTTGCGATGTCCGGCGCGGTGGCGCAGGCGGCGCCCGCCTCTGCGGAAACTCCGGCGACGACCGCCGCTCCAGCGTCCAAAGCAGCTCCGGATGCGCGCGACAGCGCGTTTTCTGCCCATGAGGGCACCTGGTTTAACTGGGTGGCACGTCAGGTATTCCTGAATGGGCAGCCTCTGGAAGCCGAGCACGAGCACGGCGAAGCACACTATAAGAATTACGGGGTGTATTACGACTATATCATCATCTCTGTCGTATTAATGGCGGTTTTGGGATTGGTCTTCTTCTTGGGCACCCGCAAAGCCTCCATTCGCCCCAACGGAAAACCGGCGTCACTTTCCAATCTTCTTGAAACCGCAGTGGAAGGATTCCATAAATACTGTGTTTCGGTGATGGGGTATGAACTGGCGCAGAAGTACTCACCGCTAATATCCGCTTTTTTCTTTACGATTCTTGTATTTAACTGGATTGGTTTGATTCCGGGGTTAATTGCACCGACATCCAATCCCAACGTACCTTTCGGCCTTGCCATTGTGGGCTTTTTCTGTGTGCATTTCATTGCCATCCGCGAAGCCGGGCTAAAGAGCTATTTGATGCACTATGTGGGAGAACCCTTGTGGCTGGCGCCGTTGAATGTGCCACTCCATATTGTGGGCGAGCTGGTAAAGCCTGCCAGTCTGGCCATGCGGTTGCTGGGTAATATTTTCGGTGATGAAACGGTTATAGCACAACTGGCTATTCTGGGTATTATGGCATCTGCCACGTTGCACCTTCCGCCGGTTATTGCGGTGCAATTCCCCATGATGATTATGGGAACCTTTATGGGTTTGTTGCAGGCTGTGGTGTTTGCCACCCTGCTGGCAATTTATATTGCCATCTTCGCGGAGCATCATGACGCTCATGATGAACACAATTCTCATGGCACTACCGAAGAAGTGAGAGTTTACGGCCACGAAGAAATTATCGCGCATCCGTCGGAAACGACGCTTGCATGAGACTGATTATTTGGTATTGAGTTATTTCAATATATAACCCGTTTAACGGGGAAAAGGAGACACGAGATGGTGTATTTTGCATGTCTGGCGTTAGCAGTAGGATTGGGTGTGCCCCTCGCGGCGATCGGAGCCAGTTTGGGTCAGGGCATTGCGGTGTCCGGTGGTTTGCAGGCTATGGGGCGTCAGCCCGAGGCCGGCGGCCAGATTTTGACTGGTATGATCATCGGCTTGGCCTTCATCGAAGCATTGGTCATCTATGCATTGGTGATGTTCTTCATCCTGAAAGGCTCTTTGCCCGCCAGCGATGTGGTGCTCGAAGCGCTCAAAGCCGTTCACTGAGGCTAATTCAATGGCCCCGTCCAAAAGTACTTTGCGGCGGGGCCACTGAACGACTAACAACATTTTCAACCATAAGGTTTTACCGTGGAAGCTCTAGGTCTTGACCCCAAATTTTTATTAATCCAGGCAGTCAGTTTTTTGCTGCTGCTGTTTGTTCTTACAAAGTTCGCCTTTCGCCCTCTGCTCAACATGCTGGAAGCGCGTCAGGAATCCATTCGCAACGATCTTGATCAGGCGGAATCCCGTCGCGTGGAAATGGAACGTCTGCAGAAGGATTACGAAGAACGTCTGGCCAAAATCGAAGATGAGGCACGCGACAAAATTCAGCAGGCCATCAAGCAGGCTGAAGGCATTCGCGACGAGATTCTGGCCAAAGCACGCACGGAAAGCGAACAGGTATTGGCCGCTGGTCGCGCCGAGATTGACCGCGACCGCATCCGCAGCATGGCGCAAATGCGCAACGAAGTCGCCGATCTGGCGATTCACGCGGCGCAGAGTGTGGTCGGCAAAAACCTCTCTGCCGAAGGCCATGATAAATTGATCGCCGATGCCCTGTCCACCTTTAAAGGTGAAGGACACGGAGGATTGAACTAATGGTGGCTTCTGTCGATTCGCGCGTGGTAAAGCGCTATGCTGGAGCCATTTTTGAACTGGCTCAGAAACATGGAGATCTCGACCAGACTTCCGCCGGTCTACGGACCGTCCGCGATGCGTTTAAGAACAGCCCGCAACTCATGGTAGCGCTGTTGCATCCTCGCGTTTCGCCGGCAAAAAAGGAAGGCATTCTGCGCCGCCTCTTCGGAAGCCAGTTCAAAAGCGAAGTATTGCACCTGCTGTTACTGATGGTGCGCAAAGACCGCACTGCACAAATTCCCTATATTGCTGCGGAATTCGATCGTTTGTTGCAGTTGCATCGTAAACAGGCCGATGGCGAAGTCATCAGTGCCGTGCCGTTGAATGACACGCAGACCAACCTGCTCGTTCAGCAATTGCACGATATCACCGGCTTCAAAGTCAACCTGCAAAAGCAGGTAAATCCGTCACTGCTGGGTGGATTGGTCGTGCGTGTGGGAGACCATATGATCGACAACAGCGTGGCAAACAAACTCAATCTACTGAAAGAACGTTTCAAACAAGTCAAAGTCGTATAAGGTATTTGCAATTTCGCCGTTATCGATCCGATTTGCCGGGGTTCAATCGAAAACAACCTCGCATCATGGTGCCCGCATCAGCGGAATAGCGGTAGTAATACATAAAAGTACTTTTGCAAGCAGTTAGGAGAATATTACTCATGGCGTTACAACCGGAAGAAGTTACCAGTGTGCTCCTGGCCGAACTGGAAAATTTCGAACAAGATATCAAGATGGTCGATGTGGGCACTGTGCTCGAAGTCGGCGACGGCATTGCCCGGATTTACGGCCTGCAAGGTGCGAAAGCCGGCGAATTGCTGGAATTTCCGACGGATCCCGCAACTGGCCTGCCCACCATGGGCATTGCGTTAAACCTCGAAGAGGATAACGTCGGCGCCGTTATCGCAGGAAGTTACGATCACATCGGCGAAGGCGATACAGTCAAGACTACCGGCCGCATCGCGGACGTTCCCGTGGGCAAAGGGCTGATTGGCCGCGTCGTGAACGCTCTCGGCGAACCCATCGACGGCAAAGGCCCCATCGTTAGCGATGAACGCCGCTTAATCGAAGTGCGCGCCCCTGGCGTGATGGAACGCGAAGGCGTTAAAGAGCCGCTGCAAACCGGTATCAAAGCCATCGACTCGATGATCCCCATTGGCCGCGGCCAGCGCGAATTGATCATCGGCGACCGCCAGACCGGTAAAACTGCCGTTGCCACCGACGCCATCATCAATCAGAAAGACACCGGCGTCTATTGCATCTATGTCGCCATCGGTCAGAAACAAAGTACCGTGGCTTCGCTCGTCGAACAGTTAGAAAAGAACGGCGCCATGAAATATTCCATTGTGGTTGCCGCCACCGCTAACGATCCGGCGCCGTTGCAATACATCGCGCCTTACGCCGGAACCGCCATGGGCGAATACTTCCGCGATAACGGCGAACACGCACTCATCGTTTATGATGACCTTTCCAAGCACGCGGTGGCTTACCGCTCCATGAGCTTGCTCTTGCGCCGTCCGCCGGGACGCGAAGCCTATCCGGGCGACGTTTTCAACCTGCACTCACGTTTGTTGGAGCGTTCAGCAAAATTGCACAGCGATCTGGGCGGCGGTTCTCTGACGGCATTGCCGATTATCGAAACGCAGGCCAACGACATTTCGGCCTACATCCCGACCAACGTCATTTCGATCACGGACGGACAGATCTTCCTGGAAGCCGACTTGTTCTATGCCGGTGTGCGCCCTGCTATCAACGTGGGACTTTCCGTTTCGCGTGTGGGATCGGCCGCTCAGACCAAAGCCATGAAACAGGTGGCGGGCCGTTTGAAACTGGATCTGGCGCGCTTCCGTGAATTGGCAGCGTTCGCACAGTTCGCCAGCGATCTCGACAAATCCACTCAGGCTCAGTTGAATCGCGGTCAGCGTTTGACCGAATTGCTCAAACAGCAACAATATCAGCCAATGTCGGTGGCGGAACAGGTGATCAGCATTTACGCGGTGACCAACGGCTATGCTGATGGAGTGCCGGTGGAACAGGTTTCCCGATACGAGAAGGAAATGCTCCAGTTCACCAGCGAGCGTTACCCGGAGATCAGTGATTCCATCACCAAAGAAAACAAACTGTCCGATGAAATCGAGGCTACATTGAAGAGTGCGCTGAGCGAGTTCACCGAACAATTCAAGGAAAGTAAATAACAGGGTCATTCCCGCACAGGCGGGATTCCAGGATGCGCAACATATAAAAGTACTTTTATAAAAGACGATGGCTTCATTAAGAGACATTAAGCGAAAAATTCAAGTTGTAAAGAATATCAGCAAAATCACCCAGGCCATGAAGATGGTGGCGGCTGCTAAGCTGCGCCGGGTTCAGGAACGCGTGGAACAGGGCAAGCCATACGCTCAAACCATGACCGAGCTGGTTGGTACGTTGGCCACCAATGTCAGCGATTTCTCGCATCCCCTGCTGGAAAAGCGCCCTGTTGGTGCTGTCGGCATTGTTATTATTTCAGCTGACAAAGGCTTATGCGGATCTTATAACTCGAACCTTTTGCGCATCGCCCACAAATTTGTTGATGCCAAAAAAGCCGAGATGGAGGGCAACCCCTTAACCGGCGATCGCACTGCGGTGCGCCTGCTCACGGTGGGACGTAAAGCCAACGAATACTTCACGCGGCGGCATTATGACATCAACCAGAAGTTTCCGGCATTGGGCCCCGAAATGCCCTATGATCAAGTGCGCGCCATTTCCGATACGGTGCTGGACTGGTACCTAAATGGCGAAGTCGATGAAATCTATTTCTGCTACACCGAATTTATCAACACACTGACGCAGCGGCCGCAAACCGTGCAGTTTCTCCCGATTGAGCGTCCTGCGCAGGAGGATGAGAACGCCGAGGACAGCAACCGGCTGGAATTTATTTACGAACCGCCGGCTCCCGAGCTGCTGGCAGTGTTGCTGCCACGTTTTGTGGAAACCCGCGTTTATCAACTGTTGATGGAAGCGGTGGCTGCGGAATTTGGGGCACGCATGACAGCCATGACCAGTGCTACCAAGAATGCGGAAGAACAAATTGAAAGTCTGACGTTGGTTGCAAACCGCACCCGCCAGGCAAATATTACTAAAGAGCTGCTCGATATCATCGGCGGCGCAGAAGCCTTAAATGGATAACCGTTCCCCTGGGAACACACGAATATTATTGCGGAGGAAAAATGGCAACAGGCAAAGTTGTGCAAGTTATTGGCCCGGTGGTGGACGTTGAGTTTGAACCCAATCAACTTCCGGCGATCACCAACGCGCTGGCAATTCACAGAGACGAATCTGATAGCAAAGATGCTGCTTCCCAGGAATTAGTGGTGGAAGTCGCCCAACATCTGGGTAACAACGTGGTGCGCTGCATCTCGATGGGCGCCACTGACGGTTTGGTGCGGGGCATGGATGTCAACGACACCGGCGCGCCCATCACCGTTCCGGTGGGAGAAGCTACCCTGGGACGTTTGTTCGACGTTTTGGGCAACGCCATCGACAGCAAGGGAGCGGTTGAAACCGAACAAAAGTTTTCCATTCACCGTGCGGCGCCGCGGTTTGAGGATCTCAACCCGACTGTAGAACCCTTCGAAACCGGCATCAAAGTCATCGACTTGCTGGAACCCTATCCGCGCGGCGGAAAAGTCGGCTTGTTCGGCGGCGCCGGCGTGGGCAAAACCGTGTTGATCACCGAATTGATCAACAACGTGGCCCAGAAGCACAGCGGTGTATCGGTCTTCGGCGGCGTGGGAGAACGCACCCGTGAAGGAACTGACCTGCGCACGGAAATGTCGGAAACCGTCCTGCCCGGCCAGAAGAAAGCCGATGGCAGCGACAAAACCGTATTGGACCAAACCGTGTTGGTATTCGGTCAGATGAACGAGCCGCCAGGATCACGTTTGCGCGTGGCCCTGACCGCTTTGACGATGGCCGAATATTTCCGCGATGAGAAGAATCAGGACGTGTTGCTCTTCCTGGACAACATCTTCCGCTTCACGCAGGCCGGTTCCGAAGTGTCCGCTCTGCTGGGCCGTATGCCTTCCGCGGTGGGTTATCAGCCTACCCTGGCCAACGAAATGGCACAATTGCAGGAACGTATTACTTCTACCAAGAAAGGTTCGATCACCTCGGTGCAGGCGGTTTATGTGCCCGCGGATGACATTACCGACCCGGCTCCGGCCACCGCCTTCACTCACCTGGAAGCCACTACGGTATTGTCGCGCGAACAGTTCTCTCTGGGTATTTATCCGGCGGTGGACCCGCTCGCGTCCACATCCACCATTTTGTCTCCCGCCGTTGTGGGTGAGGAACATTATCAGGTGGCACGCGGCGTGCAGCAGATTCTGCAGCGCTATAAAGACTTGCAGGACATCATCGCCATTTTGGGTATCGACGAATTGAGTGACGAGGATAAATTGACGGTTGCCCGCGCGCGCCGTTTGCAGATGTTCCTGTCGCAGCCCTTCTTCGTGGCCGAAGTGTTTACTTCTATTCCTGGAGAATATGTGCCTTTGGCCGAAACCGTGCGCGGCTTTAAGGAAATCCTCGAAGGCAAACACGACGATGTTCCCGAACAGGCTTTCTACCTGGTGGGCACCATTGATCAAGCTCTGGAAAAAGCGAAAACCCTGTCGTAAACATTTGTGTAACACATCGCCATGTCAGCAACTTTCAATCTTCAAATTGTCACACCTGAACGTGAGATCTATAACGCGCCCGTGGAATCTCTCCGCCTTCCCGGCATGGAGGGTTCCTTCGGCGTGCTGCGCGGGCACGCTCCCATTGTTGCGGCTCTCGAGCCCGGGATTGTGCACATGGTCGACGGAGAGATTCGCCGCCAGACTATTGTCATCGGCGGCGGCTTCTTTCAGATCGCTGATAATAAGGCAATTCTGTTGGCGGATTCCGCGGAATATTCCCATGAAATTGATCCCCAAGCCGCTCTCGCCGATGAGCAACAGGCGCGCTCGGAACTGGAGGAAAAACTGGGGCCGGAATTTCAGGCCCAACGGCAGGCCGCGGCACAATCGCTAAAACTGGCACAAATTCGTCAGCGCGCTTCCAGCCTCGCTCCCAAATGAGAACGAGTATGAAAGTGCGTTACCGTACAATTTAATCGTCCATCAAAAAGTACTTTTTGGAGCAACTCCCAAAAGTACTTTTTATTGTCAGCGCCAGACTGCTCTGGCAGTAGCACAATATAGCAAACTCAAATTACGCATTACAAATGCACCTTGATTGTAGCCTCAGTTCTTTAGCTTGCGCCATTCACATACGCCCAAGCTAAAGGACTGCGGCTGCGATATCCCTGCGTAACAGGAGTAACAAAAAAGTACTTTTGGGTGAAATGTGCTGATTGGTTATATGAGATATAATTGCACAGGGAGTATAGAAAGTGCGCAAAAGTACTTTTGGCAACAGTCATTACATCAAGCCGTTATTCGTGGCATAATAGAGGTGACTGCTTCCCTCAGCCATCATCGCCGCTGCGCGAAATGGCCGCAACGCAGCTTACATCACTACAGTTACGGGAGCACCACATGAAAAAAGTGGATTCTAACATTAATCAACAAACACAAAAATCATCTTCAGCTGCATCGGAAACGGAGGAACAGATTGTCGTTATGGGAGGAGTTCATCTGCAGGGCGAAGTGCAGGTGGCAGGATCCAAAAATTCGTCTCTCCCCATTTTAGCGGCTTCGCTGCTGGCGGCACGTGGCCAATCAGTGCTCCACAATGTTCCTGAAATTTCGGACGTGGAAATCATGTGCAAAATGATCGCCTCGCTGGGCGCTCAGGTTTCGCGTGAAGGCCACACCGTTATTATCGATGCCAGCAATCTCCAAACCGCTGTTGCTCCCGAACAATATGTGCGCCAGATGCGCGCCAGTTTTTATGTGGCCGCTCCACTGCTGGCGCGATTGCGCTCCGCGGAAGTGCCCATGCCTGGCGGTTGTGTGCTGGGCGCGCGCCCCATTGATTATCATGTGAACGCTTTCCGCAAAATGGGCGCTCACATCAATGTGGAACGCGGCGCCATGCTTGCCAAAGCCGATCGTTGGGAAGGCGCCTATATCCTGCTCGATCACAAAAATTCTTCCGTCGGTGCCACCGTAAACATCATGATGGCCGCCTGTCTGGCCAAAGGCACCACCACCATCGATAACGCCGCGCGCGAGCCGGAAGTCACCAATCTCGCCGACTTCCTCAACAAAATGGGCGGAAAAGTGTCCGGCGCGGGAACATCCACCATAAAAATCGAAGGCGTCCAGGAATTGCACGGCGCGGAACAACACATCTTCAATGATCGCATTGAAGCAGGCACTTTTGTGGCCGCCGCCGTTGCCACGCGCAGCGATGTTACCATTCGCGGACTTTCTCCTTATCACCTACCCGTTTTTCTTGATAAATATCAGGAAGCCGGCGTGGCGATTAGCACCGGCGAAGACTGGATTCGCGTGCAGGCCAAAGCGCCCTACTCCGGCGTTGATGTTTCCACTTCACCCTTTCCCGGCTTTGCCACCGACTTGCAACCTTTGTTCATTGCCACCATGTGCCTGGCCGAAGGAAAATCGGTCATTCAGGAAACCATTTATGATGGGCGTTTCAACTATGTTCCCGAAATGCTGCGTATGGGCGCCAACATTAATATCAGCGAAAACACCGCTATTGTGCATGGCGTTCCCCGGCTGAGTGCGGCGCAGGTAAAATCCAGCGACTTGCGCGCCGGCGCCGCTCTGGTCATTGCCGGTTTAGCCGCCGAAGGGCGCACCGAAATTTCCAATGTGAAATATATTGATCGTGGATATGAGAATTTAACCGACAAATTACATGCGCTGGGCGCACAAATCGCCCGCCAAAAAGTTCCTGTTCCAATATCATCAGAGGATTCCAGTCTTTTAGCTCAACGCAACGCTGTAGGACAATAAAAGTACTTTTATGTTAGGATTCGCTTCCGACCTGGGCATCGATCTGGGCACTGCCAATGTTTTGATTTATCAGAAAGGACGCGGCATCGTGCTGCGTGAGCCATCCGTTGTCGCGGTGCACAAACATACCCGTGAATTACGCGCCGCCGGAGAAGAAGCGCGCCAGATGTTAGGGCGCACTCCCACCACCATCGTGGCCATGCAGCCCATCCGCGACGGCGTTATCGCCGATTACACCGTCACTGAACAGATGCTGCGCGAATTCATTCACAAAGTGGTCGGCAAACGCTTTCTGTTCCGCCCCCGTATCATCGTGTGCGTGCCTTCAGGAGTCACCAGCGTCGAACGCCGCGCCGTGCTGGACGCCACCAGAGCCGCCGGCGCCAAAGAGGTATATCCCATCGAAGAACCCATGGCGGCCGCGATTGGCGCGGGACTGAACATTGGCGATCCGGAAGGCCACATGGTGGTGGATATCGGTGGCGGCACCACCGATATCGCCGTGGTTTCGCTGGGCGGCATTGTCAAAAGTGACAGCGTGCGCATCGGTGGCATCAAATTTGATGAGGCCATCAACCGCCACATCAAACGCGAATATAACATGATGATCGGCGAGCGCACCGCTGAGATCATCAAGATGGAAATTGGTTCGGCCTTCCCGCTGGAAGAAGAACTTGCCTGCGAGGTCAAAGGACGCGACATGGTCAACGGCATGCCCAAAGATGTCATGATCACCTCGCCCGAAATCCGCGAAGCCCTGGCCGAACCACTCCAGCATATTGTCGACCGCACCCGTTCGGTGCTGGAACAAACGCCTCCCGAGCTGGCCTCCGATATCGTCTCGCACGGCATCTGCCTGACCGGCGGCGGCGCGCTCATCCGCGGCCTGGATCAACTGATTCAACACGAAACCGGCATTCCCGTATTCATCGCCGAAGATCCGCTTTCGTGCGTGGCTATTGGCGCGGGCAAAGCGCTCAGCCACATCGACCTGCTCGCGCAAACCCATTTCGCTTATGCCGGCTTAGAAGCATAAAAGTACTTTTAACGCCGCGCATTCATCTCACTTCATTCATCATGGATCGCATCTTTCTCAAAGGCCTGGTTTTTTTCGGACGGCATGGATGTTATGCCTCGGAAAATGAGCTGGGGCAAAAGTTCGTCGTCGATATTGATCTTTTCAGCGACTTGACCGACGCAGCAGCATCCGACCGGCTCGAAGACACCCTGGATTACGTGCGGATTTATAACCTGGCGCGCGAAACCGTCGAAGGGCCGCCGGTGAAATTGCTGGAAACCGTTGCCGGCCGTATCGCTGACGCGGCGCTCCGCGAGCCCGGCGTGCAGGCCGTCAAAGTCCGCATCAATAAACCCCACATCGCCCTTCCCGGCGCGCTGGAAGGCATCGGCGTCGAGATTTATCGCGAACGCAATGACCAGAGCCATGGATGATATCGCCTATCTGGCATTGGGCAGTAATCAGGGCGACCGCATGCACTTTTTGCGCGAAGCTGTCCTCCAACTCGCCGCTCATCCCCACATCCACCTGCTGCGCCAATCACGTATTTATCAAACCGAAAGCATCGAGGGCGGCGGCGATGGCGATTTTCTCAATGCCGCCATTTGCATTCAAACCTCGCTTACGCCATTGGAACTGCTGTCTGTTACACAAGAGATAGAAGCGCAACTGGGCCGGCCATCGCCACCGCGCCACGGGCCGCGCTGCATCGATATCGATATTCTCTTCTTTGAACGACAGCAAATAAATACAGCGGAACTGCGATTGCCCCACCCGCGCATGCACCGCCGCCCGTTTGTGCTGGCGCCGTTGCTGGATGTTTTGAAAAACGGCGATATTCAGCTTTCATCCCTGACTTGGTAAACTAATAACTATGTTGCGAACGATGTGCAAAGGAAAAATTCATCGCGCCCGTGTCACGGAAGCGAATCTGGATTATGAAGGCTCGCTGACGGTGGATCTGGATCTGCTTGAAGCCAGCGGCATTTTGCCCTATGAGCAGGTGCACGTGGTCAATGTCACCAACGGCGAACGTCTGGTCACCTACGCCATCACCGGCGAACGCGGCAGCGGCGTCATCTGCCTCAATGGCGCGGCTGCGCATCGCGGCAATCCCGGCGATCTGGTGATTATTATCAGTTACGGACAAGTGGCAGAAGACGAGCTGGACACATTTTCACCGAAAGTCGTTTTGGTGGATGAAAATAACCGGCAAATCGCCGCGCCGCAAACAGCTGTAACCGTTTAATTCTCCCCGCGAACCCGGTCGCTACGCTATGTATATATCGACGTATGTATCGATATGTGTCATTTCTCCACTCCTGGATTCCCGATAACGGCATTTAATTCGCACTGTATTTCAACACAATGGATTCCCAAATTCCCATTCTTCTGCTGGATCTAGTGCTGTTTCCCGGCATGCCATTGCCGCTGCACATCTTCGAGCCGCGCTACCGGCTCATGATTCAGCGGTGTATGGACGATGATCAGGTGTTCGGCGTCGCCTTGCCACTGCCGCTGCCGGAGTCTCCCGATCTGCCGCATCCTCTACCTGTCGGCGTTGGCACCAGCACGCGTATAGTGCAAGTGTTTCCGTTGCCGGACGGACGGTTTAATTTACAAACCAGCGGCGAACACCGCTTTCGCGTGCAAAGCGTGGAAATGCGAGACGGCTATCCGCTGGCCAGCGTGGAATGGATCGAAGATAGCGCGCCACAGACCGATCTAAATCCACTCGCGCATCAAGTGCACCAAATGGCGCAGATGTATTTTCAGGATCTGGCAACCGAAGCCGGGCTCGATTTGTCCAGTCAACCGCCGGTGGAATTGCCCGGCGATCCCTATCAACTTTCCATGTGGATGTCCGCAGCGCTGCCCATGCCTTCGCACGAAAAACAGGCCCTTTTGGAACAAACTTCCACTAAGGCGCGGCTTCAATATCTGCTGCAATTCCTTAAACGCAACGACCTCATCCGCCGCGCTGCTATTAAACAAGGCATCGTCACCGATCAGCCCTATTCCTGGGATCCCAATACCAGCTTAAATTAAGCTTTTATTCCTCAACAAAAACGGGATATACCTGGAAAGGCATATCCCGTTTCGCTGGTGCCAGCATCCTGGCATTCAGTTAATTATTCAGTTCCGGAAACCACAAGTTTAATTCCCGCGCGGCAGATTCGGGAGAATCGCTGCCGTGAATCAGATTGGCCTGCAAATCCACGGTGTAATCACCGCGAATGGTTCCGGCCAGAGCCTCTTCGGGACGCGTCGCGCCAATCATTTTGCGCGATAGCGTGACGGCATCATTGGCTTCCAGCACGATGGCCACGACCGGGCTTGAAGTCAAAAACTCCACCAACGAACCAAAAAACGGCTTTTCCTTGTGCTCAGCATAATGTTCTTCGGCGAGTTCACGCGAGGCAGTCATCATTTTCAGAGCAACAACTTTAAATCCGCGGCGTTCAAAACGTCCCAGGATTTCACCGGCCAGACCGCGTTGCACGGCATCCGGCTTGATAGCAATAAAAGTTCTTTCCATAGCACAGTAATTATCCGAAAAATCGGCGCTTTAGGAAAGGCTTAAATGGCGTTAAAAGTACTTTTCACAAAAGTACTTTTTAACCAATCGCCGCCACGAATTGATGGATTTCATCGAGAGTGTTCTGCACGCCCAGTGAAACTCGAATGGAGCGTTGCGCCATTTCCAGCGAGACTTGCATCGCTTCCAACACCGGCGAAGGATGCAGCGCACCCGATGCGCAGGCCGATCCTGTTCCCACCGCAAAACCCTGCAAATCTAAATTCAACACCACCGATTCAGCGCGTCTTCCGGGCAAGGCAAAATTACAAATATGCGGCGCGCGCGCGGCATTGCTGCCGTGAATAACAATCTCGTCCATCGCCTTTAATTCATTTTCCAATGCCGTTTGCAACGTGTCCAGATGCGCGCGATTCTCCGCAAAAGTACTTTTAGCCAGTTCCGCCGCCGCGCCAAACCCCGCAATGGCCGGAATGTTTTCCGTTCCGGCACGCCGTCCACGCTCCTGCGGCCCGCCGCGCAAGAGGCTTTGCATATGCGTGTTGCGCCGTACGTATAATGCGCCGCAGCCTTTGGGGCCGCGGATTTTGTGCGCGGACAGCGACAGCAAATCCACTCCGCTCTGCTCCACATCCAAAAGTACTTTTCCCGCCGCCTGCACCGCATCGCTATGCAAAACGATGCCGCGCTCCTTCAACAATGCGGCCACTTCGGCCACTGGCTGCACCACGCCGGTTTCGTTATTGACCATCATCAGCGAAACCATAAAAGTACTTTTACGCAATAACCGCTCAATCTCATCAGGCTGCACCACACCATTTCCATCGCAACGCGCGATATCGACATCGCAACCAATCTGCCGCAACGTTGCCACCGTTTCGGTGATGGCGGGATGTTCGATAGCGGAAATGAGAAGATGTTTTTCGCCTTCGCGCTGCTGCGCCAATGCCATTCCGAGCAAAGCCCAGTTATCGCTTTCAGTGCCGCCCGACGTAAATACGATTTCGTCAGGATGAGCGCCAACGAGCGCCGCAACCTGTTGGCGCGCCCGATCCACCGCGCCACGCGCCGCCCGCGAAATCGCATACGGACTGCTGGCATTGCCATAAATGTCATCCCAATACGGCTCCATCGCCAACCGCGCTTCCCGGCACAACGGCGTGGTGGCCGCATTATCGAAATAAATTTTTGTGGTGTTTTGTAACATACGGCATTCTCAAACGGAACGACTTTCCCTTTCATTTTACTGTACATTTCTCGCATTCACGCACTAAATATTTTAAATAATAACTATTATAATTTATAATCCATGATCCTTCGGTTTAAAAATAGCCATTTCAGGGAATACTAAATCATATCGGTACGGTTTCAAGATTATCTCGATAGGATTCACGATGCACAAATCATCCACAGACAACAATCTCACGCAAGCGGGAGCGCCGAAATATAAGATTTTGGCGGGCCGGTTCCGGGCGCAAATACAATCGGGCCAATTATCCGCCGGAGACCGTTTGCCCAGTTTTGCTGAAATGCGCTCGCTTTTTGGCATCACTTCCACCACCATCGAGCATGCCTATCGATTGCTGGAACAGGAAAACCTTATCGAACGCCGCAGCGGCAGCGGCGTGTACGTGGCTTCACCCAAACCTCTGTCCACAGCGAATGTCGGTTTGCTGTTGCGTTCTGCCTATCAATCGCCGACGTATGATTCCGGGTATATGCAATTCGTGCTGGACGGCATTCGTCAGGCTAGCCGCGATCTGGATATAACCATCACGCTGATGGAAGATAATGACAGTCTTGAGCCACATCAAGTGGATGGCATTCTGTTTTGTTGCGATAAATGGGAAGTTTATGCCATGGGAATTCCCGAGCAACTACCGCAAGTGATGCTTTTTCAACACACCAATGACATCACTTCCGTGACAGCGGACGATTTCGGCGGCGCGCGTTTAGCCACGTCACATCTCATCGCGCAGGGCCACCGGCGCATTGCCTGTATTATGGAAGAATTTCTCGATGTGCCCATTCAGCGCCGTGCCGGATACCAGGCTGCGTTGCAGGATGCGGGCATTGAGGCGCTTCCGCAATGGATGCGTTTAACGGAAAAAACGTCGCCTTCCAAACTGCATTATTACCAGGAATGGGGACGCCGTCAGATGCAGACATGGTTGAAAGAAGGTTGGAGCGATTTGCACTGCACCGCCATCATGGCGCAAAATGACCTTTCCGCCATTGGCATTATTCAGGTCTTACAGGAAGCAGGATATGATGTGCCCGGCCAGATCAGCGTGATTGGTTTCGATGGCACGCCGATCTGCGATGTCATGCATCCGCGCCTCACTTCCATTCAGGTGCCCTTGTTTGAGATCGGCAAAGAAGCCGTAAAAGTACTTTTCGACCAGATCAATAATGGTCGCCAAACCCCACGCGAAATTTCCCTGCCGGTGAAGTTGCGCAAAGGCGCCTCTGTTGCGCCCGTTCAAGATCAGGACACACAAGGAGAAAAATGATGACTACCCGCACCCACCCATTGATGCCGCAGCAGCGGCCACGCGCCTTCACGCTGATAGAGTTGCTTGTTGTGATAGCTATTATAAGTATTCTCGCAGCAATACTTTTCCCGGTGTTTGCAAGGGCACGTGAAAATGCCCGGCGCGCCTCATGTATGAGCAATATGAAACAGCTCGGCTTAGGCATGCTGATGTATGCTCAGGATTATGACGAAAAGTTACCTTTCCTGGGAGCTTCATCAAGCCATCAACCCGATCCTATTGTTCCAGGAGATACAAAGTTCAATTACAATAGCACCAGTGATTTTTATTACACAGGATGGGTTGCAGAGATATATCCTTACGTGAAGAGCACACAAGTCTATCTATGTCCAAGTAATCCTAAAAATATGTATGGCGTGAGTTATGGCTTACCCAAGGATGCAGCTACGACAGCGGGTAGCAAAGTAGACTATTTTGGCACAACGAAAGGGCCGACACTTGCTTCTTTTAATCAACCTGCAAAAAGTTTGCTCATAGGCGAAAAACAGGGGAATGGCGGCGGCAATCAATATGTTCTCTATAACGGTTATTATGAGTTCGCCATGTCACATTTTGATGGAGGAAATATCGCTTTCGCAGACGGCCACGCCAAGTGGCTAAAGTTTGAGGAAGGCAACTTACCCAGCCCGTATACAGCATGTAATCCCGGCTATTGTAAGCATCCACCAGCTTGGACTGTAACAGATATTTTCTAAATTCCAGCATCAACAATAGTCCGAACAGTTTTTAATGAGGCTGGAAAGTAATAAATTCCGTTCACTATATTTGATATGATATTCGCTCATTTAAAACTGTTCGGATCATTGGCATCAAAGGACACCATGAATATACCAAAAGTACTTTTATCACTTGGAGCATTGGCACTATCGATGACATTAACATCCTGTGCCAATGCGCAAACCAACATTGCATTAAATGCAAAAGTGACACTGAGCAAGTTGCCCAACTATAAATATGCTGTCGGGCATAAAGCGGAATTGCTCACCGATGGCAAATATGCCAGCATGGGTGAACTGCAGCAAAAGGAAAACACTAATTCATTATGGGTACAAAAGGGAAATTTGGGCTGGCAAAATAGCGCTCCCATCGGCATCACTATTGATTTAGGCAAAGTTCAACCTATCTCTGGTGCATCCTTCAGCACAGCTGCTGGACGAGCAAGTGTCACCTGGCCATCGATGATTTATATGATCGTCAGCGATGACATGAAGACCTGGCATTTTGTGGGTGATCTGATACAGCTTTCCAAAAAGCATGGTACGCCGCCCAAGGAAGGTTATGCCAACTTTCGTTATGCGACACATGATTTACACACCAAAGGACGCTATATTTCCTTTGGGGTAATGTCCGATAAATATGTTTTCGTCGATGAGATTGAGGTATACAAAGGTGACGATTCCTGGCTGGCGCAGCCGGCGTCAGAGGACGCGATAAAGGTCACGAATGTCGTTGACTATATCAAGCAGAATCAATCTGCTGCCTACGCGCGGCGACGCCTTGATGATGACATTGCCTCTGTGCGCGATTTGGTGAAGCAGTCATCGGTGGCAGCCAATCTTAAAAGTACTTTTGAAGACCGTCTCCATAAAGCAGAGATGGAAACGCAGCGCATCCAATCGCTGCCCAACGATTTTAAGGCTATTTTGCCCCTTAATGATTCGCACCGCGACGTGTTTGCTGTGTATGGAGAATTATTAGCAGCGGAAGGTCAAACGCCACTGACAGTGTGGAAACAACATCGCTATGCATGGCTGCCATTATTGGCGAAACCTGATTCTGCCGTCAAACCACAACTCAGCTTTTCGATGCTACGCAATCAAGTGCGCTCAGACGCGTTGTTGATCACAAACGCCAGCGGAGAAACCAAACAGGTAACATTGAATTTTAAAGGCGCACCGAAAGGCGCTCAGCCAAATTGGCTGCAAGTAGATGCTGTCGCATGGACGGATACTGCGCAAGGCCTGCCGGTGGCAGATGCGTTATTGCCGTTAAAAGCGAATAATGGTGGTTATCAATTAGATGTTCCGGCCGGCATGACCCGCAAAGTGTGGGTTACAATCGACTCTTCCAAAGTGCCCGCCGGTTCCTATAAAAGTACTTTTGTGGTGAATGGCGCGGATGTCCCGATGCAATTGGATGTTTCCAGCGTTGTGATGGACAGGCCACGGCTTTCATTGGGAATGTGGGACTATATCAACGGCAGCGGAAGCCGTGGCATTACTCTCAAAAATCGTGAGTCGGCACTGAAGTTAATGCGTTCTCACTTTGTGGATACGCCCTGGGCGACGAATGCCGTTTTGCCCAATCCTGGCGCTGCGGATTTTGATGCTCAGGGCAATCTCAAAAGCAAGCTGGATTTCTCGAAACTCGATGAATGGATCAAACTATGGTCGGGCGCGCGGCGTTATTTTGTCTATGCCAGTAAGACTCCTGAACGCAGTACATTCGCCGGAGCCAAGATGGGAACTGCGGAGTTTGATGCCAGAGTTGGAAGTTGGGCAAAGGCAATCTCAGCGCATGTAAAAGAGTTGGGATTAAAGCCGGCACAATTGGGTTTATTGCTGGTGGACGAATCTCATTCTGACGAACAAGACGCTGTTATTGCAGCCTGGGCCAAGGCGATTAACGCGGCGGCTCCGGAATTAACGCTGTTCTCGGATCCCATGTGGGCGCGCCCGGATCAAACAAAAATTCAGGATGCGATTACGCAAATGGATATTTTGTGTCCTAAGCCAACCACTTACACAAAAGGCGGAAAAGCGGTCGAGGATTATTTTGCAGGGCTGCAACAGCAAGGCAAGGAATTATGGTTTTACCAGTGTTCCGGCCCGGTGCGGCCCTACAATCCGCAGCAATATTACCGCTATCAGCCGTGGCTCGCCTTTAATGCCGGCGCCACAGGACAAGGCTTTTGGGCTTTCGGAGATATTAGCGGAGCTTCCACCTCATGGAACGAATATTCAACAACTCGTGCCACTTATGCGCCAGTATTTATAGATCAAGACACAATCTATAACAGCATTCATTGGGACGCAGTACGCGAGGGCATGGAAGATTACGAAGAACTTGCCATGCTGCAAGATAAAATCAAAAACTCCAATGATGCGGCCTGGAAAACACAAGCCCAAGAAACGCTTGATAATAGCGTCGCCGCAGTTACAGGCAATTGGGATGCAAACAAATATGACTGGAACAACGCTCAGAATAACGACCTGGCAGACATGCAATTAGCAAAGGTGCGAGCGTTATTGGAAGGATAACATTTTCCTGCAAGGTCGCCTCACATCTGGCGAGGCGACCTTGCAGGAATAGATAAGGAGGGGGTAAAAGTACTTTTAGAACCAAATCAAAAACAGCCCGCAAACGCCACACGGAATTTTGTTGCCGGTAAAATTTCACGATGAGTTGCACCGGTTAAAGATCAGGACACACAAGGAGAACAATCATGACTACCCGCCCTCACCCATTGACGCCACAGCAGCGGTCACGCGCCTTCACGTTGATAGAATTGCTTGTTGTAATAGCCATTATAGGCATTCTCGCAGCGATCTTGTTTCCGGTATTCGCGCGAGCAAGAGAACAAGCACGAAAAGCATCCTGTCAATCAAATTTAAAACAAATTGGCATCGCAACCATGATGTATGTACAAGATTACGATGAAAGATATCCGATGGCAAGATTGTATTCAACCGGATATTTTTACGACATTCTATATCCTTACATCAAAAACAAACAAGTTTGGGTTTGTCCCACAGCTGGAGAAATTCAAAACGACTCGGGCAGTCGCCGCTATAGTGGTGGGTATGGCTGGAATATCTGCGGAACGACAGCCAGCGTGGCAGTAGGTAACGGATTTGGTTACACCTACAACAGCCCTTGCACCCCCACAGGGAATATAGGAGTGACATTAGCCGAAGTGGAAGAACCTTCCGAAACAGTTCTGGCAGGTGATCCGGCGAGCAACGGTTACACCGCCAACGGACTGTATCTCTATTCACGATGGAGGTCAAGTTTTGCAACATTGCATGGGGGCCAGGTGGGCCCTTTTTATGATTCATCCGTAACGACCACTGTCGCTGGTGAACCTCGCAGTTATGAAGGCGGAGGTAATTATCTTTTTGCGGACGGTCATGTGAAATATCTTCCCAGTAATCTGGCTTACTCAAAGAGAAACCAGCTTTTCAATATAGTGAAAAATTAAAATGAAGGCAGGGGGGAATCCAGAATGCGTAACGTCGAAAAAGTACTTTTAATATCGCGTTACCACTGGATTCCCACCTGCGCCAAAATGACAAGCGGCATTTCTCTTGTTTGGTATTTTGCACTATTTCCGTAAAAGTACTTTTCCTGCATCACTGGCCGTAAAAGTACTTTTCCCCTTCTGCACAGATATCACGGCAAGTGTTCCCTCACACTGCACAGTGCCATCCGGCGTTTGCACCTGTAGCGATTGGGGCGCGCGCGAAAGCACTACATAATCACGCGATTCCGTTGTATCGATTTGCAGAGCAATAGCAGGAATAGACGTTTTGGCAATAGCCAATTGTTGGATTTTTTGCACCAACGGTTTGCCGGTTGGATGCGCTTCAAAAAGCGATACGAAAGTATCCAACCCACCATTTTGGGTGCGGCGGATGACATAAGGTAATGTTGCGCCGCGATCTTTATTATAGGAATCGCGCTGGCCCCAGCCATCGCCCACATACGCCTCTTCACCCTGCTGCGGCAGGTTCCAGGCGGTGAATTCCATATCCGCGCTCATCTGCCAGTTCATGCGCCAGGGCGTTGAAGCCGCGGTTTGCATTTTGCGGATATTTTTCAAATCATACAACGCGCCGGCATTTGCCGCGGTTGGCGCCGTAATCTGCAATTTATTATTGGGGCCATGAAAAATATAATCCTGCGTTTTACCACCTTGCGCCCAGAACACATCCAGCGCGTAATTTTTTCCATTGCCATGATCGATGAGCGTGGCGGCGCGTTCATAAATGGTGGCCTGTTTATAAGGTGTGGATGCGGCGCGCATGGCTTTCACATGAGGCTCGGCTAAAAAGTACTTTACGTCGCCGCCACGTTTACCCTCTTGTTCAGCCTCATCAATCATCACGGTATTATGCGCAAAGGTGCGCACGGTTTTGCCGCGATCGGGATGATCGTGCAAATAGCCCAAATCGGATAATAGCTCTTTGCCATTTTTCCAATAATACAAATTCAAACTATCGCGATGATGATGGCCGCCCCAGTGATTGGCCGAAAGCGTAAGCAAGCTTTCGCGTCCATCATCGCCGGTGCGCATGAATCCAATCCGCAAGTCCGGCAGACAATTATCGGGCAAAATCAACTGTGGCACGGGTTTCTTTTCCCGCCCCGGCTCGGCCAGATAAATGGCTTCTTTCGCCACCGTATTTTTCCAATCGCCTTTCAGCACTGCTTTTAATAAGGCGGTATATTGCGGCTGGTCGGGATAATTGGCCGCTAATTTTTCCAGCAGATTGGACCCCATCGAGCTGGTAACATAGGAATCCGCAAAAGGGGGATAACGCAAATCGCCCTGTAACGTTTTGAACATCGCCTGCCACACTTTGTTGTAATTAGTCTGATGGTAGGGATCGAAATCATCATAGCGTTTTTTCGATGCATCCAGATATCCCGGTGGATCGGTGTAACCGCGCAAAGCCTGCGCAAAATCAGCTATTCGATGCAACACCATCAACGCATAAGCCGGTGATTCCGGCGTTGAACCATCTGGCAAAAACCAGTCATTTACAGTGAGGTCAAATCCCTCAATACCAAAACGCACCAGTTCCGGATCGCCCACAATCATTCCCACCAGCGCCGCCGCGGAACGGTTTCCCACCGATTTATTATTGATCTTTTTATCGGCCACCAGGTGAATGGTGCTTTCCAGCAGCAACTTCTTTTCGATGGCTATTTGATCCGCATCGCTATATAACGGTTTGCCGGAAAGCTGTGCATGGCGCGTGATATCATAGGCCGTTGCGAGAGGAATCACCCACAAACTTTCACCGCCGCTTCCTGTAGCGCGGCCGGCCACCCAGAACGTCACATACACATCGCGATCCGGTTTATTGGGCGGCACCACCAATTCATCTTTGGGCAGATCGGTCATGTGTTCCGCCGCCACCAATGGATCCATATCCATATATTCGCCGTAAGCCGTGTGTAATAACCAGTTCGGATAAACCTCCGACAAACGCAATAAAATAGAACGTACCGCAACCGCATACTTGGGATCCTGCGTCAGAATATAGGTTTCCGCCAGTTGCTTGGCGAGCCCAGCTATCCACGTCACTTTATGAACGCGGATATTTCCCGTCATGCTGGGGCGCACTTCGCCTTTATAGGCAAACAATTTGAAGGGCTCGGCGCTCGAAAATGTCAACGCCTGCGGCTTGCCCCAGGTTGTATGCAAAACGACGTCTTCGGGATATTTGGCATTGGGAAAAACGGCTCCGCAAACTTTGCATTTCAGTTGATCGGGATGATGCGGATCCCATTCCCAGCGCCCATGCGGCAGAAAGGGCTTGCCCAGATCGCGGCAGGACGGACAAGGCGTGAATCCGCTGGCGCCGGGAGTGGTTTCCGGAATCATTTCCTGCAAAAAGGCGTCATTGATTTTCGGTAACCAGGGATCAACCTGCTCCTGCAAGGAGGCTAGGTATTCCTTTGCCCAGGCGGTATCATGCAGGTTCTCGCGAGCGCGTTCTATATTCCAATCTTTAATCGCGCCCGCGGGCGAATGCACCGTAGTACGATATTTTTGCCATAACGGCCAAGTGTGAGGCGGGCTATTTAACGTTGCCCGGCTTTCGCTACATCCCGACATCAGCGCAGCAAACAGCACCACTACGATACATCCGTTTTTGAATAACATGTTTATCCTTTCATTCTCCAAGTATCTGTCTCGCTCCGATACTAATGAACCTGCTTTTTTCGACGTCTTTCTGGCGAATCAGGAAACATAACGCGTAAAAAGTACTTTTCCCTTCGGCTCCGCTCAGGGAACGGTCGCTGAGCGGAGCCGAAGCGCTGGATTCCGGCCTTCGCCGTAGTTCACTACTCTCATTTGCATCGCCCGCGATGCTGAAATGACACCCTTTGGATTAACTCGTTTATCCCTCTAAAAAGTACTTTTACGAACCATCATTCTCCGGCTTCCAGGCGCCATTATCGGAACGCATGGCCTGACTATGCACGACTTCCGTTTTTAGCCATTTGACATGGCCATCCGCAAAGCCTACATTCACGCCGCCGAAATGGCGGCCACTTAAAAAGTCCTGGCAGGATACATCGGGAATAGTTACGTCATTCCTTGTATCCGCACAGGTTTTTCCCATTAGATTACCTATCCCCGGCGTGTACGAATAATATCCCCGCGGACTTTTAGCGTCACTGACATAAATACGATATGTTCCAGAATCCATAATCATATAAGTGCTAGCAGGAGCAACAACCGCCGCCATTCGTACAACGGTTGTCTTTGTGGGATCAGTTTGATCATCATTAAAAATCAAACTATTTGCCCCATAACTTCCAGCCGTAGGGTGTTCCCCGACTTTAACGCCAGAAGGGCAATAAAACACTTGTACACTTTTATGGTAAGGATACAATGTCTGTGGCCAATAAAGAGTAGTTCCAGTGGTCCACTTGCCACCCGGATATTGATTTGCCGGAAGATTCGGGGTACGCACTAATACATTAGGATACGTGTCATCATAATCTTGTAAATACATCAGGACTGCCAAACTTAACTGTTTCACATTACTCAAACAACTGGTGCGCCGCGCATTTTCCCGCGCTCGCGCAAACACCGGAAACAGAATGGCTGCCAAAATACTTATAATGGCTATAACAACCAATAGTTCTATCAACGTAAATCCTCTTCTTACAGCTCTGTCATTGATGTTGTTCATCATTTCCTCCAAAAGTACTTTTTTCCTTTAATTAACTTCTCGCCCCAACAGTTTCGGGTTCCAGAAGCAAATTGTTCATAAATGCCGCTGCGATATGCACCGTGCGGGGACTTTCCTCGGGCGCTTTCGCTGTCATCTTTTCATGCACCAATTTATAAGCACGCCGCCCCACTTCCACCTCATCAATCGAGATCACCGTCGCATCGGGCATGAGCGCCAGCGCATCGGATTCCAGGCTTGTAAAAGCCAGCAAGTGCACGTCTTTCCCGGGACGCAATCCGCAGCGTTGCATCTCCAGCAACGCCGCGTAGGCATAATTTGCATTATAGGCAATCACCACCTGTGGCTGTTTGGGCTGCTGAAAAATCTGCTGCACCGCGGTGCGATAATCGGCCTTGCCCTGCCGGGTTTTCACCATCCATTGCTCATTCCATTCCAAGCGATGTTCCAAAATGAAATCACGAAAACAGCCAAAACGCTCGCTATTGGCGGGCCGGGGCGAATCTGCTCCCAGATAAGCAAACCTTTCCAACCCGCGCTGATGACACAATTCCAAATACTCACGTGTGGCCGGACGCGTATCGCCATAAATGCAATCGGCCTGCACGATATTGTGCGGGCCGCCCACAATGGCGATGGGCAGATGCCGGGAAATCTCATAGATGAAATTCGCCTCGTGCAGAGAATGGGGATATTGTAGATAACTAACGCCATTAAATAACACGGCGCCCACGCCGCGCTTCTGGAGCGTTTGGACGAATTCCTGCGGATCGGGCAAAGGGAAATGTGTCAACATGACATTATGCGCCTGCCCTCCCCCGGCCACTTCCTCAATGCCGTGCAAGAGATGCAACGAGATATTTCTCAATCCGGAATTAAAAGTAACCAGTTCCACCGTGTTTGCCGCTTCCGGATGATGCTCTATGGGCGATTGGATAAAAATGCCACGCCGCGGCATAATCTTTACCAGGCCATCACGTTCCAGGTCACGCAAGGCACGCGAAATGGTGAAGTGATTCACGCTGAGTTCCTCGCTGAGACGCCGCAGAGGCGGCAACATGGAGCTTTCGGCACGAAGACATCGCTCCCGCAATTCTTCGCGCACACGTTCATATAACAGCGAACGATCTAATGTATCAGAAACCCCGGCCATGATATGGTTATTGTATCACATGTTACATACCTGTCAATAGTGTTATAAGTTTTTTCCCCACAAGTACTTTTAAAAAGTACTTGTGGGAATTGGAGATAGGCGATCACAAAAAAACCTCCCGTTTCCGGGAGGTTTTCATGTGTTGTATTCAATGCAACCGTTCATTATACAGTTTTTAAATGCGCCAATTTCTGGAGTTTCACAATCGTCGTCCAGTTGCTCATTGTCACGGTACTACCCATTAGCGTGATGACTTCTTTAGCAAGCGGACTGGCCAGAACGCCGCCCGGACACCACAAATAGGCAACGCGGGAACCGATTGCAATCATTTCGGGAATCCATTCCTGCTGCACCAAAAGCTGCAAGCGTTGCAACTCGTCGGAATTCTCCACCACTGCCACCATCAAACGCGCGGGATTAGTAGCGATATCTTGAAACGGGTTTTCGCTGACCACCACATCCAGTTCTTCAGCGGTCAAGGTGATAACGCGCGCTGCTACATCGAGGCGGGAATTCAATTCCTTTTCAATGCGACGCGATGCACACTTTCCCTGGCTACTGGAAGCGTTGAAGACGAGATTGCCGCTGTTGCGCAACGTTCGAATGTGCGTGTATCCCAGTTCGCCCGCCAAAGCCCGTAACTCAACCATGGCCACGCGCTTTGCCCTACCCACATTGATGCCTTGAATGAATGATGTATATCGCATTGTTATTAAACTCTTCGATGTTCATGAGATTTCTGAAAACCGAAGACCTGCCCACCTTGGAGTTCAGCAGTTAAATCGTCATATGACATGAGTTAGACGATGATATTTGAGAGTTGTTCACATTATTTTTAGCTTACATCTCCCCCTAAGGAATAATGGCGCGTGCTATACTGCAAAGTGATTTTAGGAGGAACCCCCATTGTCTCACACCATATCTGAATCTGAAACCAAGCAAAAATCGCAAACAGCGCAACCGTTCCGGCAGGCCTCTCAGGAAACTTTTTCTGAGATAAAAATTCCGCCGCGCGTTTTGATGGGCGCTGGCCCGTCCGCTTCGTATCCCGAAGCATTACGGGCCATGGGCGCCAACACGCTGGGACATCTGGATCCGCAGTTTGTGGAAATCATGAGCAATGTGGGCGCAATGTTGCGCCGCGTTTTCATCACCCAAAACGCCATCACCGGCGCGGTGCCGGCGACGGGAACCGGCGCCATGGAAGCCTCGCTTTCCAACCTCATCGAACATGGCGACGAAGTATTGGTTTTAGTGGCCGGTTATTTCTCCAACCGCATGCGACAGATGGCCGAGCGCATGGGCGCGAAAGTCAAAGTGCTGGAACGCCAGTGGGGCACCGTTTTTACCACCGACGAAGTGCGCGCCGCGCTGGACGAAATGAGCAAGCCGCGCTTGATCGCGCTGGTGCATGCCGAAACCTCCACCGGCGTCTTGCAGCCGATTCAGGAAATCATCGAACTGGCGCATTCCAGAGGCGCGCTGGTTATCGCCGACGCCGTGACCAGCCTGGGCGGTTGCCCGCTTTACGTGGATGATTGGAATCTCGATGTGTGTTTTTCGGGCACGCAAAAATGTATCGGCTCACCGCCAGGACTGGGCCCGATTACTTTCAGCCAAAGCGCGATGGATCGTATTCACGCGCGTAAAACGCCGGTGCAATCGTGGTATTTCGATATGTCGCTGGTGGAAACCTATTGGAGCGACACCGGCGCCGGCCGCGCCTATCATCACACCGCGCCGTCCAACGCGCTCTTTGGATTGCATGAAGCCTTGCGCATGGCATTGGTGGAAGGATTAGAAAATCGCTGGGCGCGCCACGAGCTGCATTCCAAAGCGCTGACCGCCGGTTTGCACACCTTGAAACTGGAACCCTTCGCGCAGGAAGGCCATCGTTTGTGGCAATTGAACGCCGTGAAAATTCCCGCCGGAATTGACGAAGCGCAGGTGCGCAGCCGTTTATTGCGCGATTTCAACATCGAAATCAGCGGCGGCCTCGGCCCCATCAAAGGCCAGGTCTGGCGCATTGGCGTGATGGGCTATTCCGCACAACGCAACAACATCCGATTGCTATTAACGGCGCTCGAAGAAATTTTGTCCGATCAAGGATATCCCGTGGAACGCGGCGCAGCGCCCGAAGCTGCGCAACATATTTACGACGCGCACGATAAAGCACAAGCACAAAACCTGTCGCCCGAAGATGCCGGTTTAGGCGAAACCATCGGTGCCGAAGACGTGGCGCAGGGTGTGGCACGAAAGGGGTAAAAGTACTTTTGTGTTGATCGGGAGAGAACAAAATTCCCCCAAAAGAAGTGGTTCTTTTGGGGGAATTTTTGTTTAAGCCATTATCCCAAATTCTTCCCCGCCATAATCGCTTCCGCGATTTGCGCGCGGCGGTTGAGCAGAGCGGTGGGGTCTTTGGAAAAATCCTTTAAGCTTGCGCTGATGGAATCGGGCACCTGCAAAAGTACTTTTGCGGAAGCCAACCAAGTTTCTGCTTTGCCATTCAGATTTTTCTTTTGCTCCAGTTGCTTGACCTGCTGCTGTAACATCCAAAGATATTCATAATCTTCAATGCCGTCGCGCACTGCTTCCCAGCGGATGGAATCGATTGGCGCGTCCATGTTGGGCGTTTTACTGGTATTGGGATCGCGGCGCGGCGGATACAAAAAGCGGCCATCGCCATTGCCCCAGGGGCCGCCATCCGTGGACCAGCTCATGGGTTCCTGCCAGGGATCTTGCAGCGAATGCAGATATTTATTTTTGCTTGTCCAATACACTGTGGCCCAGATCAGTATTCCCTGCACATTGTTTTTCCAGTTCTGCCACAACCACAATCGCGGCTCGATGGCCGGGTGGTCAATAAACTCGCCCACATATGGCGCTTTGGCGCCGGTGCTGATATAACTCCAAACTTCCTTCCCCTGTTTCTGCAGATCAGGGATCTTACTAAGATCGACGCGATTCAAATGCGCACAAAAAATATCTACCGAATGAATCAGCTCTGGCTCCGGCTGCTCGGTCAGCATCCATTTCAATTTCGGCGCATAGCGATGAATGATGTCGCCCATTCCGGCGATTTGTTTGTAAGCGCCCGGGCCAGGTTCATCATACCAGTAGAGAAATGCCTTATCCAGCCAGCCCTTTTTCTCCAGATGATCCTGCAACTGCTTGACATAACTGCCGAATAGAATATTGTATTGCGGGCTGCCCTGCACGAAATTGCCAACATGGCCGGGCGCGTAGGTACCACCATCGCCTCCTTTGGCGCGATGGCCTGTGCCTTGAATAGGCAGGCGGAACGTGCTGATGTGATATTTCGCCACGGCGTTTTCCATGGCGGCGTCGAAATCGGAGAAATCAAGTTTCACCTGTTGCGGTGTAACTTTGGCACTGCGGCCTTCAAAATTGCCGTCGCCGTGCAGCAAATCCGTAGTATCATTTTCCATCAACTGGATGTCGTCAAACCAGACCGTCCCCATTCCCGCGCCATCCGATGACCACGGCGCCGGACGCAAAGAAATACTGACGAAATGGACGCGCGGATTGATAAGAACGGTGGAGAGATCACTCCCTACATGCTGCCAATCTGTGCTGCCTGTGTTTGTCATGTCAAGATTCTTCCCCGAAATCCATTTGTCATTAGCGTCATAGGTTTTTATTGTCACCTGATATTTCTGGCCATCTTTGGCAGTGCGGACAGAGTACTTCAAAAAGTACTTTTGACCCTGGCGAACGGGAATGAGCTTTTGCCAGGATGCTTCCACAGCGCGATGCGCATCCGTATCATCCACGCGCAAACAGTGTTTTCCCTCAATTGGATTTGCCGTGTCCACTGTGCCGCCCTGCCATTGCGCCGTGCTTTGCAATCCCCAGTCCACTTTGATGGAAGCGCCATAAATGGGATCATAGGGCGAGATGCGGTGGGCGGAAAAATCCGCGTAATATTTCGTCATCAGTTGCTTCAACTGATTTCCCGAAACATCATGATAGGGCGCGATGCGGCTGGCGGATAAGCCAAAGGCGCTTTTGACATGTGGCGTATCGGATAGCGTGAAATTCCACACGGTCACCTGCAACGGCACTTCGCGTTTCCAATTGTTACCGGATAAAAGTACTTTTCCGGTGTATGTTCCAGCAGGGATATTTTTGGGCGCGTACACCGTGATCCAAAACGGCTGATTTTGATGGGCTTTCAAATTGATAGGCGTTTTCAACGGAGGCAAAGGATCAGGCCAGTTGCCGGCATAGCCTGCGGCATCTGAAGGAACCGACACATGCACATAAGCCACTTCATCAATGGCGATATGCGAGCTGTCGATTTTTGTGCCGTTCGGCCCGGTTAAATCGGTGGCTTTCACCGTGACGCCGGATATATCTTTTTGTGGATGCGCCACGATTTGCACCGCTTCATATTCATTGCGCGCCAGCGAAAGCGGCACAAAAGTACTTTTGTCGGTGGCGGCGGGCAAAGGCCGTTGCAGCGCTATCTTATGAGAGGAATTACACCACCATAAATCATTATTGCCGGTGATTTGCTTGCCGTAATCAGACGCGTATAAATCGGGAACGAAAAAATTTGTGGACGCGGCGTATATCACTTTTTTATTTTGTTGGATCTGAAAGGCCGCCCGCCAATTGCCGGTCTTGGAAAAATCATAAGGCACGGAAACGGTGCCCTCTTTGGAAACGGGCGCTTTGAATAGCAGCGATTTCCCCTGCAATTGTTGCAAAGTGAGTTGCGCTGTGAGCGGCTGTTGTCGCGCGCCGTGAACCTGCATTTGTATCGCAGATGATCCCGGCAAAAGATTTCCCAACGAAAGTACTTTTACATTGTATTGCGGATCGACAGTTTTTAATGCAAGGAAATTCGTAGTGCCTACGGCATCTGGCACGTTGCCCGCTAATGGCGCGATGTATTTATAGCTATTGATTTGAAAGGATCCCGGCGCGGAATCGGCGCCGCGATTGGCTGCCTTTTCGGCGCGCAGGCGCACCAGGATTGTAGAAGCTGGAAAAAGCGATGCTGGTAAATCCGCTTCCACAGCGCCCTTTTGATCAGGGTTCGCCACATTGACCCAATGCTGCCCGTCGTTGCTGGCATCCACTTGCAGCGAGCCGCCCTGATAATAATTGACCACGATGGCGACATGCGCTTTTTGCTGTTGCGCGTTGGGGAGCTGTTGCTGATAGATAATTTCGTTGTCATTGGAGAATACCCAACGGCTGGAATTAAACGCAGCGTGATTTTCATGCAACGGGCGCGCATAATTGGATTGCGCCAGCGGTGCGGCAAAGGAATAAACGCCATGATTAATTTGTTCGCCTTCGCCCAATCCCTGGCTATCCTGATTTGCATATAACGGCGAGCAGGGCTCCAGGCGCACGTCATCAAAAAGTACTTTTCCTGTGGCGTTCCACTGGCCAAGGCGCAGATAGCCGGGATTTTGCGGCGCCTCGAAGACAAAGGAATATTGCGTCCATTGCGCGCTGAAGGCGAAATCATGATTAGCGCCTGAGGAACCGCTCACAATGCAGCCCGAACTGACATTGCCGCCTTTGGTCCAAAAAGAAAAGCGGTAAAGCTGCCCTGGTTCCACCGTCACATTTTTCCATTGCCAGTAGATGGATTCTCCGGATTTGGTGGCGGACACGCTAATGCTGCGATTGCCGGTGTGCCCTGTTTTTTCCCAGCTGGTGGCAGCGCTATCGCTGGATGTCCAGCCGGCCGGCGCGGTCTGGCCGGTTTCAAATGACGTGGTGGAAAGAGAAGCTTCCTGCGCCTGTGCGCTGGCAAACAGCCCAACGCACAGGCCGGTCAATAATACGAAAGATGTTTTGTAATTCATATTCTTGTTCTTGTGAAATGCAGATTTAATTTGAAAGCGGATCAAAGGCGCTGGTCTTTCCGCTGACGCCATAATTTTTTGCCTGTTGATAGACCTCCGCAGATTTGAGCCATTTGGCGTGGCCATCTGCGAATGTCAGGTTGATGCCATCGAAATGGCGTCCGTTTTGGTAGTCGGACAAATTCCAACCGTTAATGGCGTGAGTTCCGAATCCGGTGGGAGAACCGGTGAAAGGCTCCATGCCGGGGACATAACCGTTATATCCCGTTGGGTGTGTGACGTTAGAGACGCCTATAAGCCATTGCCCGGCATCCATCGCCAGATATGTGGTAGCCGCAGAATTGACGCTCGCCATGCTAATACCGCCGCCACTTGACGGCATGATGTAAGAATTCACCCCATAGTTCGCGGAGATAGAAGTGCTGGATCCTCCCGAAGGACAGATGCAGACTTGCATACTTTTGGTATAGGGATAGATGATATTTTCCCAGATCCACACATTGTTGCTTTGCGCCCAACTTCCCTGCCAGCCGCCTGGCGGAGTGTCTGCTTCAGTAATTTGTGCCGGCGGATACTTTTCATCGTAATCCTGCACATACATCATGATGCCCAATCCGATTTGCTTCATGTTACTGAGGCAACTGGCTCGCCGCGCACTTTCCCTGGCCCGTGCAAAGACGGGAAACAGGATTGCCGCGAGAATAGATATAATGGCAATGACGACCAATAATTCTATAAGCGTAAACCCTCTTGCATTACCTTTTGTTACTGTTGCTTTTACCATTTCTTCCTCCTGAAGAACTAAGTTAATTTCCTTCAGTATTATGCCCTAAACGATCGCTTCTTAAACCTAAAAACTTGATAAACTTTCTTATGTAAAACGATATGAAGAAACTCGATTCCTTGGTGGGGGCTTCCTACGAACGCTATTTTGAAAATGGCTCTCCCAATCCAGCCGGTGATCTGCTGAATGCCGGCATGGGATTGCCAGCGCATCACATGGATTGGTGGGATACGCGCAAGATGTGGAGTTATCCGCACTACAGCATCGTCATTTTGCTGGGCGATGGCACGGGGTTTTACCGGAATGAAGACGGCTTTCAATGCCAACTGAATTATGGGGATCTGGTGATTACGTTTCCTTACCAGAAGCAACATTATAGCCCGCGTAAAGAGCAAAACTGGGGAGAAATTTATACCGCTTTCAACGGTGATATTTTCCGCATTGCCGAAGCACAAAATAGCATCAACCGCCGGAGGCCGGTTTGGAAATTGGCAAAGCCAGAGATCCGTGTCAAACAACTGCAACAACTATTACAAATCCCCCCGCCCGTCCAACCGGAACAAAGTTTTCAGCGCGCGGTTTCTTTCCTGCATTTGCTGATGGAAATGGTAAAAACCGCCGAACCGGTGGAAGAAGATTTGGTGGCGGGAGATTGGTTTGCTCACGCCTGCCAGATGATTACCGCCGATTTGCATCATAAGATAAATTGGAAGGACATCGCCACTTCGCTGGGCATGAGTTATCACACCTTCCGTCTCTATTTTCGCCGCCGCGCCGGCATGTCGCCTTTGCAATATCGCGAGGGGCAACGGTTCAAGGCTGCCTGTGATCTTCTGCTAAATATGCCGTTCAAAACTTGCAGCGAAATCGCCTTCATCCTGGGCTTTGCCAATACCTATCATTTTTCGGAACAGTTCAAAAAGCATGTTGGCGTGCCGCCTAATGAATATCGGAAAAGGCATCTGAAGTAGATTCTGGACAGGGATGCTTAAAAGTACTTTTGCTTATTGCACATGGATTTCAACAGTGTCTTCGCCGGTGCCGCCTTTGCCAACCGGTGTGATGTGGATACCGGCGTCTTTATCGGTAAAAGTGCGCCCGATGAATAGTGGCGCATCCACGTTCGTCATTCCCTCGAACACACACGTGTGGAAAGCGGGAATCCAGAAAGCTCCTTCTCCCTCTGGGAGAAGGTTGGGATGAGGGGAAAAGTACTTTATCCCTCACCTAACCTCTCCCAAAGGGAGAGGAACTTTAGAATGCTACGCAGTTACAGCACTAGTGCCTGCGGATATACATAAAAGTACTTTTATGTATATCATTTCTCATGCTTTCTTGTATTGCCAACCTCAACGGGCTGTGTTGATAAAATAGCGTTTCGCCAACTATTAATTTCCTGCTGAGAACGCAGATGGACGAAATTTATGTGTTTCCACTCTGGATTACGAGTGAGGCTTTCCAATTTGCGCCGCTTCGCTCGATAATTTTTTGCAGTGAAAGCGAGTAGTGACTTATCCGGATTCCACAGCATCAAATGTTTCCAGAAAATCTCCTGATTAGTGCCCCACAGCAACTCACGGCTACGCCAGCGATGCCAGCTCCGCAAGGTACAACGCCGCAACAAAGTGGGTAAGCCAAGATCGAGCCAGATCACCGTATCAACTAACGGCCAACTGATATCCTGCTGCCGCGAATAATTGCCGGCCATTACCCAGGATTCGGACTGAATCGCACAGCGTACACGCTCACGGAAGACTTCATCAGAAGCGGCAACCCACCCGGGCTCCCAGTAGAGAGCGTCCAACTCGATGAAAGATGCTTGCAGGTGTTCGGCGAGTTGCAGGCCGAGTGTGCTCTTACCTGCATTCGAGCTTCCGATGATGATAATGCGTTTTCCCAGTCTGTTCATTGATATAAAAGTACTTTTACCGCCGCCGTCTTTTTCTCGCAATTTTCTGCGCCACATTAGGATACGTTTTTGTTTTCGGATTCCCGCTCTTCCCGGCAATCAAATCCCGCAATTGCATCAATTCATCGCGCATTTTGGCGGCGCGTTCAAAGTCGAGTTCTGCGGATGCAGCTTTCATTTCGCCTTCGAGATGTTCGAGAATCGCCGGCAATTCTTCGGCGCTGGGCAGCGGTTTGGTGACAGATTGCGGATCTAATTCTGCTTGCGTATCGGCCAGAATCTCGGAAATCAAATCTTCGCGGATGGCTTTTTTAATACTGAGCGGCGTGATGCCATGTTTGGCGTTGTATTCCATTTGCACGGCGCGGCGGCGATTGGTTTCTTCGATGGCGCGTTGCATGGAACCGGTGATGCGGTCGGCATACATGATGACTTCGCCTTCCACGTGGCGCGCGGCGCGGCCCACGGTTTGGATCAGCGACGTTTCACTGCGCAGGAAACCTTCTTTATCCGCGTCTAAAATTGCCACTAACGAAACTTCAGGCAAATCCAATCCTTCGCGCAATAGGTTAATTCCCACCACAGCGTCATAATGTCCCTGGCGCAAATCGCGCAGGATCATTGAGCGGTCCATCGTGGTTACATCGGAATGCAGATATTGCACACTCACATCGATCTCGCGCAAGTAATCCGTCAGATCTTCCGCCATGCGTTTGGTCAGCGTGGTGATTAAGACGCGCTGTTTTTTCGCCACGCGCGTTTGTAATTCATTTAAGAGATCATCAATTTGACCTTTGGTGGGGCGCACTTTTATTTCCGGATCAATGAGCCCCGTGGGACGAATAATTTGTTCCACCAAACCAGCCGCATCCGCCTCACGCAACGCTGCGGTGCTTTTGTCATTAATGCCAATTTGTTTTAATTCATACGCGCCCGGCGTGGCGGAGATATAAATAGCCTGGCCGATTTTATCCTCGAATTCCTCAAACTTCAGCGGCCGGTTATCCAGCGCCGCCGGAAGACGAAAACCATATTCCACCAAAACTTCCTTGCGCGCGCGGTCACCATTATACATGGCGCCGATTTGCGGCACGGTCTGGTGCGATTCATCCACCACCAACAGAAAATCTTCGGGAAAATAATTGAGAAGTGTATACGGCGTTTCGCCGGGCGAGCGGCCATCCAAATAGCGCGAATAGTTTTCGATGCCGTGGCAATAACCCACTTCGCGGATCATTTCCAGATCATAACGCACGCGTTGTCCCAGACGCTGTGCCTCCAATAACTTTCCCTGGTCCAAAAAGTACTTTAGCTGCACTTCCAAATCATCTTCGATTTGTTGCAAGGCGCCTTCCAGGCGATCTTCGGGCGCCAGGAAGTGCGTGGCCGGGAAAATCGTGGTGAATTTGCGGTCTTCCGACACTTCACCGGTGACGGGATTAATTATTTGAATACCATCTATTTCATCGCCGAAGGTGTCAACACGCACAATATGCTCGGCGTCGCGCGGGAAGATTTCCAGCACATCCCCGCGCACGCGAAAAGTGCCGCGCTCCAGATTCAGATCGTTGCGCGAAAACTGCATGGCAATCAATTTTTCCAGAACCGCGCGGCGGTCAATAAAATCCCCTACCCGCAAGTCCAACACAAAACGTTGATATAATTCCGGCGCACCCAAACCATAGATGCAACTGACACTGGCCACTACAATCACATCGCGGCGGCTGATCACCGAATGTGTGGACGAATGCCGCAAACGATCGATTTCATCGTTGCGCGACATTTCTTTTTCGATATATGTATCGGTGTGCGGGACATAGGCTTCGGGCTGATAATAATCGTAATACGAGACGAAATATTCAACGGCATTTTCGGGAAAGAACTCCCGCAATTCCTGACAAAGCTGCGCCGCCAGCGTTTTATTGTGCGCCACAAGCAACGTGGGCCGTTGCAATTCGGCGATGACATGCGCTACCGTATAAGTTTTGCCGGTTCCCGTCGCGCCCAGCAACACCTGATGTTTGAGACCGTCGCGCAATCCCTGCGACAGCTCTTCGATGGCCCGGGGCTGATCGCCGGCGGGTGGAAAGGGAGAATGAAGGTTAAATAGTTGCGACATGAAAAGTGGCGGCGCCACGCTCCAACGAAAAGTACTTTTTGCTGCAAAATAAAATTACTGCGCTTTCAACCGGACTTTTCCACCTGCCAGAAAAGGACGATGCGTTCTATGAGTTCCTTCGGTCACTTAACATCACCAAAAGTACTTTTAATCCACACCCAGCACATCTTTAACACGATCAAAAAAACCACGCGGCACTTCTTCGGGAGTGTGATCGCTGAGTTCGGCAAATTCGCGCAATAGTTCCTTTTGACGCTCGGTCAATTTTTTCGGAACCGTCAAACGCGCCACGCAAATCTGATCGCCGCGTCCGCCGTGCAGCGTGGGAAAACCCCGATCACGCAGGCGGAAAGTGGCGTTTTCACTGGTGCCGGCGGGAATGCGCACTTCTTCGTAGATTACATTACCTGCGTCATCGCGCGCCAGCGTCGGCACGCGCACGGTGTCTCCCAGTGCTGCCTGCGGAAAACTGATCGACATAGCGTAAAATACATGTGCGCCCTGACGCTCAAACCGCGCATCCTGTTTAAGATGGATATAGCAATAGAGATCACCCGCCGGCGCTCCATTCCTGCCCTGCTCCCCACTGCCGGAAACGCGCACCCGGCTATCGGCATCAATACCGGCAGGAATATGCACCTTGATTTTGCGTTTGCCCCGCACCCGGCCATCGCCGCCACATTTCACGCAGGGGTTGGGAATAATTTTCCCGGTTCCACCGCATCGCGCACAAATCGATTCCTGCACAAACTGGCCGAAAAAAGTCTGGCGCACTTCACGGCGGCGGCCACTGCCCGCGCAGGCAACACACGCTTCCGGGCTACTTCCCGGAGCCGCGCCGCTGCCCGAGCAATCATCGCAGGAAACCAATGTAGGCACTTCCAAATCACGATCGGCGCCCGCATACGCTTCTTCCAATGTCAACGTCACATCGATGCGCACGTCATTGCCGCGTTGCACTTCCTGTTGCACATTGGAACGCACATTGCCGCCAACGGCCTGATCGAAGAATACATCGAAAATACTGCCCCAGTTGCCCATGTCCGGCCCGGCGCCGCCCATGCCGCCACTCAATCCCTCATGGCCATACTGATCATAAATGGCACGCTTCTGTTCATCGGATAACACGCCATAGGCTTCGCCGATTTCTTTAAACTTGGCTTCCGCGTCATCCTTATTTTCATGATGTACATCGGGATGATATTTGCGCGCCAGCCGCCGATAGGCCTTTTTAATTTCATCCGGCGTAGCGCTTGTGGTAACTTCCAATACTTCGTAATAGTCTTTGGTGATCATAACTGGCTCTGCCCTAAAAGTACTTTTTGCAGAGAAATCTTATTCACCTGCATCGTTGGCCTCACTTGCCACTTTAACCAAACTGGGCCGTAACACCTGTCCTCTATAGCTATATCCGCGCTGCGCTTCATCGATTACCGTGCCCGACTCATGCTCTTCACTGGGCACCTGCTCCACGGCTTCATGCTGCTGCGGATCAAATGGTTTCCCCGTTGCCTCAATCAACTCCACGCCATGGCCGCGCAAGACTTCATGCAACTGTTGCAAAATAAACTCCACACCCACGCGCAGATTTTGCACGTCCTGCGTCGAAGAGGAGGCATGAACCGCCCTCTCAAAATTATCCAACACAGGCAACAAATCGCTCAACACGCTTTTGACAGCGCGCTCTTTGGTTTCCGCTTCGCGCCGCACCGCCAGCCGTTTGTAATTCTCAAAATCAGCCGCCAGACGCAACAACTGTTCCTTCGCTTCCGCTAATTCCGCCTGCGCCGTTGTTAATTCATCGCTGGATTGCACTGCATCCGAAGCATCCCCAGATTCCTCTTTTTCCACTTCTTCCGCCGCGTTATCCGGCTCACCCTGATCATTAATAGGAATATTCACCATAACTGCATATCTCCAAAAAGTACTTTTATCTCAATTTAAAGTTCGTTATTGCATTATAAAAGGGACGCAATAATAACAATGTTAGTATAATGGCTTGTGGCGAGAGGTGCATATTTGATAATGCCCTTTGCCCTTCCCCTCCTTTCTATTCATAATGCTCTGAAATTTATTTTCAGCAACTCCCATTCCCGGCATTAAATCTGCAAGGTTGTTATCCATATTGCACGTCGCAATGAATTTCAAAATGGAGAGTGATTCAATGACACAGGAACAAGAAAGTATGGAGCAGGCCCCCGAAAGCAGCATGCAGCAACCCGGCAAACGGCTGATTTCGCACACGACGTTGGTAGCCGCTATCGTCGTCCTCGCCGCGGTGGCGATGCTCATCATCTGGGCTAATCTCGGATAGATAAGGAGAACATTATGGCTTACGATCCCGAAGCACGTCAAACCAGTAATATCGCACTGGTGATTGGAATCATTGTGCTGGTATTGATTGTTGGCGGCGGCATCGCCTATTTCGCAACACGCCAACCCGCCGAAACACCGGCGCCGGTCATCATCCACAATGACACGCCTGCGGAAACACCAGCGCCAACAACAACTCCGGCGCCCAATGTCACCATCAATCCACCCGCACCCAGTTCATCCACAACAACAACCACAACCATCGAAAAAACCACCCCGGCAGCGCCTGCGGAATCGAGCGAAAGCGATTCCGGAAACATTGACACTTCGCAGCCGGAAGCCCCAAGCAATAGCGATGCATCACCGTCCGATTCGTCGTCAAGCAGCACCACGACAACCACCACAACACCCGGCTATTGATGCCTTTTACGAGAAAACGCTCCTTCCAGCAACAACCGGAAGGAGCGTTTTCTCGTAAAAGTACTTTTGAAAAGTACTTTTATCCCAACGTTTCCATCTGCCCGATAATATCATCAAACACATCCAACGCTTGATGAATTGGCTGCGGCGAAGCCATGTCCACGCCCGCGCCTTTTAATAAATCGACCGGTGTTTTGCTGGAACCACCGCGCAGGAAATTCAGATAACGTTCCACCGCTGGCGCGCCTTCCGTCAAAATTTGCTGTGACAGCGCCGTGGCCGCCGAGATGCCGGTGGCGTATTGATAGACGTAGAAGTTGTAATAGAAATGCGGAATCCGAGCCCATTCGATGGCGGTGATGTCATCAATATTCACTTCCGCACCATAGTAATCTTTATTGATTTCCAGGTACTTTTGGCTCATCAATTCCGCCGTCAGCGCTTCGCCCGCTTCAGCGGTTTCGTGGATGAATAATTCAAATTCCGCGAACAACGTCTGGCGGTATAACGTGGCGCGGAAACGTTCGGCATATTCGTTCAACAAATAGAATTGCAACTCTTTGTCGCCGCTGGCTTTGGCTTCTTCCACCATATAATTTGTCAGCAACGCCTCGTTCAAGGTGCTGGCAACTTCGGCCACAAAAATGGTGTAATCGGCATACGGAAAAGGCTGGCTGGCGCGCGAAAAATAGGAATGCAGCGAATGCCCCATTTCATGCGCCAACGTAAACGCGCTATGCAATTTATCTTTCCAGTTGAGCAACATATACGGCGGCGTGGCGAAAGATCCATCCGAAAACGCGCCGCTGGTTTTGCCCTCGTTTTCTAATACATCAATCCAGCGCGAATCAAAACTCTTCTGGACAATTTCGCAATATTCTTTTCCTAACGGGGCAACGGATAAAAGTACTTTTTGCTGCGCATCGGAATAGCTCAGAGGCCGATCCACTTCGCCGGTCAGCGGCACGTATAAATCCCACATTTGCAGCTCTGGCAAATTCAGCCGTTTCTTGCGGAAACGCAAATAACGATGCAACACGGGAAGACGTTCGCGCACCGCGCTAATTAAATTTGTGTATACATCGACGGGAACTTCGTTGCGATCCAGCGCCGCTTGCAGCGCACTTTCATAATGATGCGCCCGCGCCGTGAAAATATGGCTGTGCACGTTTCCGGAAAGGAGCGCAGACACGGTGTTGCGCCATTTATAGAATTCGCCATGCATGGTGCGGAAGGCATTTTCGCGCACTTCGCGATTCTGGCTTTGCAAAAATTCTATATAGTTGCCGTGGGTTAATTGTTCGGTTTCGCCTTTGTCATTGGGAATGGAAGGAAATTTCAAATCGGCATTATCAAAGAAATTAAAGGCATTTCCTACCGCTCCCAACGCATCGCTGGCGCTGGCTAATAAATGTTCGATCTCGCCGCTGCGCACATGTTTGCGCTTGGCATTCAAGCGATCAAAATAGCGGCGATAAAGTTGCAAACCGCTTTCTTCCTGCATCCATTGATCGATTTTTTCCGATGGCAATTCCAACAGCAGCGGTTCCACAAATGCCGTAGCGCTCATCAACCGCGTGCCGAGCAATTCCAATTTTCCTACCCTCGCCTGGCTTTCGGCGTTGGCGTTATCTTCGCATTGCTTCAAGTGGGCATAGGTATAAAGTTTATAGAAAACCAGCGCCGCTTCATCGTTCAGTTGCATTCCCTGCAACAATGATTTCGCATCCGCCGTCAACGTCTTTTCCAACGCCGCAAGCTGCGGCAGCAATGTTTCCACTTTGGCGAAATCGTCTTGCCAGAGTTGGGGGTCGGTATAAACCAATGTTAAATCCCATGTCATTTCGACGGGAATTTGATCGCGCGTGGGAGTTTGAAGAGTTTGAGTTGTCATGATTTTATAGGGTTCCGGGTTATGCCATAAAAGTACTTTTCTGGCATATCTATTCTCTATATCTTTGCAACCAGGAAAAATTCCCCGCTTGCGGGAATCAGTTTATCATCTCTGTTTTGAAAGTACTTTTCTGTCATGTCCGTGGTTGAAATGATTTGGATTTTTTGAAAACCCACTTCTGCGGCAAGTTGCACAATTTCGTCCGTAGAGAAGAAACTGACAAACGGCGTTCCCACGGCAGACGCGCCCTTTATTGCCATTTCCATCAAAGGCTGATCTTCCTCCTCAAGTAGTTCCAACGGCAAATAAAAGGCGATTGCGATTGTAGAACCCGGAGCCAGCAACGTCATTTTTTGGAGCGTGTCGATAATTGCCTCTCTGGTCAGATAAAGCGTGACGCCCGTGCAGGAAACAATCGCTTTTTCGTGAACGTTAAATCCATTATGCAACAGCTCGTTCCACCAGGAGGATTTTTCAAAATCAACGGGAACAAAATGCAAATTGCGGGGAATGTCGTATCCGTTTTCGATAAGTTTCTCTTCTTTCCAACCCAACGTATCGGGCTGGTCAATTTCATAAATATCGATCTGCGAGCTGATTTCCTGATTTCGTTGGGCAAAAGTATCAAGCCCCGCGCCCAGCAAGACATACTGTTTGACGCCTTTTCCAATTTGTTCTTTGGCCACGTCTTCGATAAAACGGGCGCGGGCAATGATGGAAGCCCGAAGCCGTTTGGTGTATTTCATATCGGGACGTTCCTGCCATCCTGCTTCGGGGTTGATTAGATGAAACCCAATTTCATCTTCAATAATAGAAGGCTTGTCATCTGCCTGAACATGTAACGCCCGCCATAATGCGGTTCTTACTGCTGTGTTATCGGGTTCTTTATTTTGTTTCATGTTTAATTTTCAAGAAGCCATTGAGATGCTAAATCCAAAAGCTGTTTAGAATTGCATTCCGGATTGTGCACAAAACCTACAATCCATTCCGTTTGATTCGCCGGCACGCCTATTATTCTGATGTGAATTTGATTGTGATAAATTGTCAATTGATAATCTTCGTTGGGAGCTGCAGAATCCAAAATGTTCTTAATTTGTTGGCTGAGTTCAAATTTCGTTTTTGCTGGAAGTTTAATTGGCGCGGTTATTGTCCACAAAACAGCGACTTCTTCGGAAATATTGGCAGAAGCCCTCAAATTGATAGGCAGCCGAACTGCCACTTTGTCAAACCGCAAACCGAGCTTTTTGATAGTCGTTTTGTTTGCTTTGGCGATTTTCCCAGCGATATTTTCATCGGTAGATTCCATCTGTTCCTCCGCACCTGTCTAATTTAGCCGTAATGCCAGTGACATTTGTTCACTTGCTTCCTGTTAAATTTAATTGTACCGAATTCGGCATAATTTAAATCAATCAGTTCAGCGGCGGGGATCTCTCAAAAGTACTTTTATAGCAAGAAACCACGAATGCGCAAATAAAAACCATCCGCGCATCCGTGGCTTGTTGTGAGTTCAACTATTCAGCGATGCCATATCAATCACAAACCGATACTTCACATCGCTTTTCAACATCCGCTCATACGCTTCGTTAATATTCTGAATATTGATCATTTCAATATCGGAAGTGATATTATGCTCTCCGCAAAAATCCAGCATTTCCTGGGTTTCGGCAATGCCGCCGATGACGGATCCGGCGATGGAACGGCGTCCCACGATCAATGGCACGGTGTTGATGAGATCATCTAACTGCCCCAAATATCCCACCAGCACCAACGTGCCGTCCAGCGCCAGCGTGGAAATATAGGGTTTCAAATCATGCACATTGGGAACGGTGTCAATAATCAGATCAAATTGACCACGCGCGCTTTTCATCTGCGCTTCATCGGTGGAGATAATAACGCGATCCGCGCCAAGACGTTTTGCATCGGCCTCTTTGCCGGGCGAGCGAGAAAATAATGTCACATCCGCGCCCAATGCTTTGGCCAGTTTTAATCCCATGTGGCCTAATCCGCCAAGACCGATTACGGCGACTTTGCTATCCTTGCCAACTTTCCAATGCCGCAACGGCGACCAGGTGGTAATGCCCGCGCACAGCAACGGCGCGGCGGCTTTGATATCGAGACCTTCGGGAATGCGCAGGACAAACTTATCGGAAACGACAATACGTTCCGAATAGCCGCCATAAGTCGGCGTGCCATCAAAGCGATCCACGCCGTTATATGTCAGAATGGAGCCGTTTTCGCAGTAATTCTCCAGATCGCGTTTGCAAGCATTGCAATCCCGACACGAATCCACCATGCACCCCACGCCAACTGTATCGCCAGCTTTATAATGCGTCACATCCGCACCGACGCTTTCGACCACGCCGATAATCTCATGGCCCGGCACAACGGGATATTGCGAATTTCCCCAGTCATTGCGCGCGGTGTGCAAATCCGAATGGCAGACACCGCAATACAAAATTTTAATAACCACATCATCGGGACGCGGCGCGCGCCGGTCGATATTAAAGGGCGCCAAATCATCCGTGGCCGACTGCGCGGCATAGGCATTTACGTTCATTATGATACCTCTCACTTATCATTGTACCAAGTCCAGTGGGGGCAGGCCTCCCGTGCCTGCTTATGAAATATCAGCTTTGCTGATTCCTCATTTTTTTGAACGGCAATAAGGAACAAATTTTTTATAAGCAGGCGCGGAGGCCTGCCCCCACTGGTTATTCTTTTTTACCGCTTCACCGCGCCGAACGCCGCGAAAGCGCTGTTTTTATGCAGAACATCCACCGTCTCAAAACCCACCTCGCGCAGCAAATCGAGCTGGAACATCAGCGGGCGCTGGGTGTCTTCTTTTTCGATGTAATTAAAAACGTGATCGCGATATTGTTCATCTTTCAAATTCGCCAGATAATCGCCATAACGTCGCCACATCAACGATTGCACGGCGGGAATAGCGCTATCCACCAAATCAAAAATCCACACGCTGCCGCCGGGACGCAGGATATTGAAAAAATTCGTGAAGACAGCACGCCATTCTTCCGCGCCGCGCAAATGATGCAACACCGACGCCGCCACGATGACATCAAAAGTACTTTTCTCCCATTGCAATTCGCGGATGTCGCCTTGCAAAGTGATGATTTCGCCGGACGTAGCGGCGCTTACTCTTTGGCTCGCGCGTTCCAGCATCGGCAATGAAAGATCAACCAACGTCACATCCAAATCCGATAGGCTTTGCAATAATCGTAACGTATAATTGCCGGCGCCGCATCCCACATCCAACACGTGTTTGGCATTTGGCGTTGTTGCGGTGGCCGCTTGCGCCACCAATTCCATCGCCAACGGCGAATCGATGGTGGCGCTTTGTCCGGTTTCCAAATTGGAAAACCGCTCCACGTCCGTATCAAACCGCTGTCGGATTTCTTCTACTGTTGATTTATGTTGCATTGTAATCAAGCACCTGTCTTCCAGCGTAATCCTGAGGAACCGAGCATGTCGCGCCATGCGAATGAACTTAGTCCGTGTCATTTCGACTGTAGCGAGGAACGAGCGGAATGGAGAAATCTTGTCGTTATCTCCAATCAAAGATCTCTCGACTTCGCTCGAGATGACACTAAGGTTCATTGGTAGGGAGCTTGCGACCGAAGGATCCCCCGGATTACGCCGTCGAAACTTCGGGGGATTCTTCGACTACGCTCAGAATGACGAATCACCTAAAGCTGGATAAGCAGAAGTACTTTTACACCATATATCCCACTTTCTCCGCCACCTCATCCACGGCATTGCTATTTTCCAGCAATTCCGCGATCGGATCCCAATGGCCATTAGTCAACACTTCGCGCGCGCTTTCGCGGATCTCGCAGGCGAACGTCTGGCCGCCTGCGGCGATGGTTTTATTTTCCAGATCGATGGCGATTTCCGCGTTCGCGTCTTTCTCTACCAATTGCTGCAAGGTTTCGCGATCTTCGCGGCTCACCGAAACGCATGGCAAACCGAGCGTGGTGGAATTGCCGAAAAAGATTTCCGCGAACCCTTCCGCGATGACGGCGCGAATGCCGTAACGATAAATCGCCTGCGGCGCGTGCTCGCGCGAACTGCCACAGCCGAAGTTATTGCCGCTGATGAGAATCGTGGCGTCTTTGTAACGCTCTTCGTTGAGCGGATGATTTTTCGGATTGCCGTTTTCATCGAACCGCACGTCATAAAACATGAATTCGCCGAGGCCATCGAAAGTGACGCATTTCATATAACGCGCCGGAATGATGCGGTCGGTGTCGAGATCATCGCCGCGCACCGGAACGCCGGTTCCTGTTATCTGGGTTATTTTTGCAAGTGCCATTTTAATTCCTTAAATGTTGATTTCAAATAATAGAGTGAATGGAGTGGGGGCAGGCCTCCGTGCCTGCTCATCAAATGTCAGCTTTGCTGACTCCTTATTTGAAAAACGGCAATAAGGAATAAATTTTTTATTAGCAGGCACGGAGGCCTGCCCCCACTCAGTTGGTTGTTGGATGGCTGGCAAAAGTACTTTTACTACCTCAAAAGTACTTTTACTTCGCCGCGAAAACCTCGCGCGCGTCGCTCACTTCGCCGGTCACTGCCGCGGCCACCACCATCACGGGACTCATCAAGATTGTGCGTCCCGTCACGCTGCCCTGGCGGCCTTTGAAATTGCGGTTGCTGGAGCTGGCGCATAATTGATCGCCCACCAATTTATCGGGATTCATCGCCAAACACATCGAGCATCCGGCGGCGCGCCATTCAAAACCGGCGTCTCTAAACACCTGGTCGATACCGGTCTTTTCGCAATACTCCGCCACCACCTGCGAACCGGGCACGGCGATGGCTTTGACGCCATCCGCCACGTGGCGGCCTTTCAGATATTCGGCGGCTTCCTTGAAATCGCTGGCGCGGCCGTTGGTGCAGCTTCCCAGAAAGGCTACGTTGATTTTCTTGCCTTTGATGGGCGTGCCGCCTTCAAATTTCATGTGCTCCAATGCTTCGGCCACCAGCGCCTTTTCGCCTTCCGGCGCAGCTTCCACCGTGGGGATATTTTCGTTGATGGCAACGCCCTGCCCTGGATTAATGCCCCAGGTCACGGTCGGCTCGATGTCTTCGCCCGCGATATTGACAACATCATCATATTGTGCGTCCGCGTCCGAAGCAAACGATTTCCAACGCGCCACCGCGGCATCCCACGCCTCACCTTTCGGCGAATAAGGACGGCCTTCCAAAAAATCAAACGTCTTCTGATCGGGATTCACATAACCGGCGCGCGCGCCGCCTTCGATGGACATGTTGCAAACCGTCATGCGCTCTTCCATGCTGAAATTGTCGAACACATCGCCGCCGTATTCATAGGCGAAACCGGTGCCGCCGTTCACGCCCAGCGTGCGGATGATGTGCAGGATGACATCTTTCGCATAAACGCCGGGCCGCAATTTGCCATTGACGTTGATGCGTCGCACCTTTAATTTGCCCAGCGCCATGGTCTGCGTGGCCAGCAAATCACGCACCTGCGTAGTGCCGATGCCAAAGGCAATAGCGCCGAACGCGCCATGCGTGGAGGTGTGTGAATCACCGCAGGCGATGGTGGTGCCAGGCTGCGTGATGCCCTGCTCCGGCCCGACCACATGCACGATGCCCTGCTTACCTGTGTGGCGGTCGAAAAAGGTGATACCAAATTCCTCGCAATTTTTGCGCAATTCCTTCATCATGGCATCCGCCAACGGATCGGCGAATGGTTCTTCAAATTTATCGGTTGGGATGATGTGATCCACCGTGGCAAAAGTGCGCTGCGGAAATTTGACTTTGAGTCCCATCTCCCGCACCATCGCAAAGGCCTGCGGACTGGTCACCTCATGAATCAAATGCGTACCGATCAAAAGCTGCGTCTGCCCGTTCGGCAACACCTGCACAGTGTGCGCATCCCATACTTTCTCAAATAACGTCTTTCCCATAAAAATCCCCCTGTTGATGCTCATAGTTTGCAATATTTTGTGATAAAACAGAAGTAGTATTTTTTTATTCTGTGATAATTATTTTGCATCAGCGTTATGTGCTCAAAAGTACTTTTAGGCATGTCATCCAAACGGCATTCATTTCCTGTTAAAATGAGTCTTGCCACGCTGAGAATAATATTATCGCAGAAAATGCTGGCCAATTTAATTACCCAAACTCATAGTTTATAAGGATTTCCGATGGTTTCCGATTCCACCGCAACCGGGGAAGTTACGCTTGATATTGAATTAGCGCAAAAAATCAATTATTCGCTCGCACAATGGATGAGCAGCACGCACCGCTCTGGTGCAGCGCAATTTATTCGCAAATTAGAAGTGCATAATAATAGCGATATGGCTCTGGAAAATTGCCGTTTAAAAATCACGGCACAGCCAGAATTTGTCATTCCGCGCACCTGGAACGTTGATCGCATTGAAGCCAAAAGTACTTTTTCCCTGACAGACGCTGCGCCACAACTCGATACGGGATTTCTCTGGAGCATCCCTGAAACTATTAGCGGCACAGTGCGTTTCGAATGGAGCGCGGATGGAACGGAGCCGGTCTGCCAGAACTGCCCGGTGGAGCTGGTGGCTCCAACACACTGGGTCGGCGGATTACAGCCATTGGAACTCATTGCAGCACATGTATTGCCGAATGACCCGGAAGTGGCAAAAATTCTCAAAGTGGCGTCGGCGGAATTAAGGAAAGCGGGAAAACCTTCCGGGTTGGATGGCTATCAGTCCGGCAGTCCGCGCCGCGTGGCTGAGATTATGGAAGCCATCTGGAATGCGGTGCTCACTCTTAATCTCTCTTATTCCTATCCTCCCGCCAGCTTTGAAGAAAGCGGCCAAAAGGTGCGCACTCCCTCGCAAATCGCGCAGGAAGGATTGGCGACCTGCCTGGATACCGCCACATTGTTCGCCGCCTGCCTGGAACAATCCGGAATCAATCCTCTGGTGGTATTCATCGATGGACATGCTTTCACTGGCGCATGGATTGTGGATCAAACCTTTGAAGAAGCTTCCACGCAAGACGCCAGTGCACTGTTAAAAGGAATTGCCCTCAAAGAACTCCTCTTCTTTGAAACTACCGCCGTAACAGGGCAAGAAAAGATTCCTTTTTATCAGGCAATCGCTGAGCGTAGTATTCCGCCGGTTATTCATGGCGCAGTGGATATTGTCCGCGCCCGCAAGTTTGGCATCACCCCCATTGCTTTGCCTGGCACAAGTCGACGTGTCACCGATCCAGATAATGTCATTTATGGGAAGGGCTTACAAGATTCTGGTTGGCTGGACCAGTTCGCGGACACGCCTTCCACCAGCAATGCATCACTGAACAATGCTTCGGATACGCAATTAGGCCGCTTGCACGAGTGGCAGAAAAAGCTACTCGATCTTTCCGCGCGCAATCCCCTGCTGGATTTCAAAGCCACCAGGAAGTCAATACCTCTTATCTGTTCTGACACCGGAGTACTGGAAGACAAATTGGCCCAGGGAGATCGTTTCCAGATACTCGCCCCACCAATGGAAGTGATGCAAAAAAATGATAGTGAGGGAACCACCTTGCGCCTTCTCGAATACGCGCACCAAATATTCCCCGAGAAAAAACTTATCGCAACGTTGGGTGAAACAGAATTAGAAAACCGTTTGATACAATTGATGCGCACCGGTAAACGGGATTTACAGGAAGGCGGCGCCAATACGCTCTTCCTGGCATTGGGATTTTTGGCATGGCATGATCCCAAAAGCCGCAACACCAAAATGAATTTCGCCCCGCTCGTTTTAATCCCAATCTCACTGGAACGCAAGAACGCACGCTCGCGCATTATCCTTTCGGGACTAGATGAGGAAGCGCGTTTCAATGCCACTCTGCTGGAATTACTGAAACAAGACTTCGGCATTTCTATTCCCGAGCTTGAGAACGAATTGCCCAAAGACGACCACGGCCTGGATGTGGAACGAATTTATCAACTGGTCACAAGTGCGGTGCGCAACTGTGAAGGCTGGCTGGTCACGCATGATATTCAGCTTTCCACTTTTTCATTCGCACGCTATTTAATGTGGCGCGATTTGCGTGAACAGGGCGACGTGCTGAAAGAAAATCAATTGGTGCGGCATCTGGTGGATACGCCGCTGGAACAGTATAAATCGGAAATTGCCTTTCCCCAGACACGCGCCCTGGATCAGCATTATTTACCCTCACAAATATTTATGCCCTTACCCGCCGATTCATCCCAGATCACGGCGGCTCTGGCAGCGGCGGCAGGCAAGGACTTCGTCTTGATTGGGCCGCCAGGAACCGGTAAATCGCAATCTATTGTGAATATGATTTCACACTGCCTGGCCGAAGGTAAAAAAGTACTTTTTGTCTCCGCTAAAAAAGCCGCGCTGGATGTGGTATATCGGCGTTTGCGCGAAGTGGGCCTGGATGATTTTTGTCTGGAAGTGCATTCCAGCAAGGAATCCAACCGGAACGCCTATGAGCAGTTGAAACGCGCCGCCGCACGAGCGAATGAAATACCGCCGGATGGTGACTGGCAACGTGAAACAGCACGGCTGTCAGAACAGATATCTACACTCAACCAGTATGTGTCTCACCTGCACCACGAATACCCCAATGGACTCACGCCCTACCGCGCCATTGGCAACTTATTAACAGCGCCCTCAACGCCTGCCATCGATTTTTCCTGGCACGATCCCGCAACGCATAACCGCGAGCAATATGAAGCTATGTCAGCTGCCGCTCAGGCTCTCGCGCTGGCGTTCCCGCAATTTATCGATGCGGAAAGCAGAACCACGCTCAGCCGTGTTCACATCACCGATTGGTCTCCCAGCGGCGAAGAACATTTCGCCCAAACCACCCGCGAATGCGCACGCCTGCTGCACGATTTTGAAACTACGCGTCTCTCCTTCATCACTGCGCTTTCCCCTGCCCTGCCGGTGGCGGATATCCTTTCCACTTCCACCGCATGCACCGCTTTGCTCAAAACCGCCAAAACTCTTATCGAACATCGCGGCCAGGCCACAAAAGTACTTTTTGTCAGAGATGCCAAAACATTAAAAGAGCAAATCGCGGCAGCAGTGCAAACGCTGGCTAAATACAGGAAAGAATGGAACGCTCTTTCCTGCCCCTATCGCGAAGAAGCCGCGGCGACACTGGATGCGGAACAGCTGGAAAAAGAGTGGCGCGAAGCCGTCAGCCAGATGTGGCCCAAACGCATTTTCGCAGAAAACGCCGTGCAACGAATCCTGCAAACCGCCACGGTGGATGGAGCAAAGCCCGATCCCACCAACGACATCCCTCACTTAAAACAATGGCAAAAAGCGCGATTGGAGTTAGAAACATTTGAGCCGCTTACCAAAAGTACTTTTGATCTGTGGCAAGGGGCCAATACTGATCTTGAGGCGTTGCAATCAGGCTGCAAAGAAGCCCTTTCCCAGGGAACTGAAATCAATTCCTCCATCCTGCAATGTTCCAACAATGACGCCGCGCAAGAAACCTTACGCAAGGCTGCGGCAACGCTGCTACACAAAGCGGAAGAAACTCCGGCACACACGGCGGCACAGCAATTGATCGATGCCTACCAGCAGCTTGAGCCGCAACTGAAAGAGTTACAAAACGTGCTGAATTCTCCCTTCAAGGAAATCATCGATACTGCCCAGAACGGATGGATTCCCGAACTGGCCTCGCGCTGCGAAAAATGGCATCAAGTGGCGGGCCAATTGCGCACCTGGTCCAAATGGCAGGGAGAACGCCAGACCGCTTTGCAGCTTGACCTGGCTCCGCTCGTCAATGCCTTGGAAAACAATCACATCGAACCAGCGCAAGCGCCACAGGCGTTTGAAATTAACTACAAGCGCTGGTGGCTACGCGCTGTCATCGATAACGACGCCGTGCTGCGTTCCTTCACCGGCAAAGAGCAGGAATTCACTGTCCAAGCATTTGCAGAAAACATTGACAATTACCTGCAACTAACACGGCGTTACATCCGCGCACGCATCGCGGCACATCATCAGATGGCGCGTAGCAAGGAAGAGGAAGAAGCCATGGGACTGCTGACGCGCGAGCTTAAAAAGAAAATGCGGTTTAAGCCTCTACGTCATATGATTGGTGTAGCCAACAGCGCAATTCTCCGCCTGACGCCATGCATGATGATGAGCCCGCTTTCCGTGGCGCAATTCCTGGCATTGGGAAAACGTTTATTCGATGTAGTAATTTTCGATGAAGCCTCACAAATTCCCGTCTGGGATTCCATCGGTGCGTTGGCGCGCGGCGATCAATCTGTCATCGTGGGTGATCCCAAACAGATGCCTCCCACTGATTTCTTCAGCCGCGGCAACGGTGAGGAAGAAGAAGAAGACGAAAATACACTCGAATCAGCGGAAAGCATCCTGGATGAATGCATCGCCTCGCGCGTTCCAATGTTAGGCCTGGACTGGCATTATCGCAGCCGTTCAGAAAACCTCATCGCCTTTTCCAACCATCATTATTACGACGATCAACTCATCACCTTTCCCGCGCCACAAACCCGTGATGCCTCGGTCAGTTTCCATTACGTCGCGGAAGGAACTTACGCCGCTGGCAAAGCCCGCCATAACGAAATCGAAGCCAAAGCCGTCGTGGCCGATATCGTGGCTCATTTAAAAGCCCCTGCTGCGAATAACGAAAAATTAACGGTAGGCGTTGTCACTTTCAACAGTCAGCAACAAAAACTCATCGAAGATTTACTGGATGCCGAACGCCGCGCCGATCCCTCTCTGGAAAAATGGTTCAATGATTCTCAATTGGAACCGGTCATGGTGAAAAACCTGGAAAGTGTGCAGGGCGATGAACGGGATATTATGTATTTTTCCGTGACCTTTGGACCTACCCTAGAAGGCCGCATTTCGATGAACTTCGGGCCACTCAATAAAGACGGCGGCGAGCGGCGCTTAAACGTCGCCATTACTCGCGCGCGCCATCAATTGAAGGTGTTTGCCTCCTTCCGGCCCGAGCAAATCGATCTCACCCGCACTGGTTCCATCGGCGTTCGTGATTTCAAGCATTTCATGGAATTCGCCGAACGCGGCGCTGCTTCCTTCGCCCGTGCCGCCGACATCACCGGTCGGCCGTTTGAATCATGTTTCGAAGAAGCCGTTTCCGATGCGCTCACCCGGCGCGGCTGGACCATCCATCCACAGGTGGGAGTGGCGAAATTCCGCATCGATCTGGGCGTGGTACATCCTGACTTCCCCGGACAATACCTGGCCGGCGTGGAATGCGATGGCGCCACCTATCACAGCGCCGCCACCGCGCGCGACCGCGATAAAGTGCGCGAAGGCGTCTTGCGCGGATTGGGCTGGAATATATTGCGCGTCTGGTCCACCGATTGGTGGAACAATCCAGAGCGCATCATCGACCAACTCGATGCGCAATTAAAACTCTTGCAAAAACAAACGCCACCACCCATCGTTCCGGAAGTTCCGCCAACCCCCAAAGTACTTTTACCGGAAAAATCCGACACACCAAAAGTACTTTCCCCGGAAACAAAAGTACTTTCCGCAACACCAGCCGTTTCCACCACGGCGCCGGAGGCGGACAATACCCGAAACATCCCCTCGCCATCCGGCATCACCACCTATGCCATGGCAAACGTAGATGATCTGGAAGTGAAACCGGACGCCAACCGTTTCTATGATGCGGAATACGACGAACAATTATTGCAATTGATAGAGGCCATTATCACAGCGGAAGGCCCTATTCTGGAAGAGGTATTAATCAAACGCACAACCCGCGCCCACCATTTTTCACGCGTCGGCGGACGTATCCGCACCCGATTGCAATCGCTTATCAAAGGTAAATTCCACACTTCCCCGGAAGCATCCACAAAAATTTATTGGTCTTCCGCCGCAAGCGAAGAAAACTGGAACCAGTTCCGCCAACCCGCGCCAGGCGATGAAGCACGCACCATCGAAGAAATTCCCCTCGTCGAATTACGCGTATTGGCCAACATTGTCCAGGCCACCGAAACGGAAAAAGGAGCGCTCATGCGCCAAATGGCAAAACACTGTGGCATTAGCAGACTGGGCGACAACGTGCGCGCACGTCTGGAAATGGTTTTAGAGGAAAAATAGCAAATGGCAAGAAATGAATAATAAAAGTACTTTTGCAATGGATCACCATGAAAAGAAAGGATTTAACAAGATGCGCACAAGAGATTGCTACCACGCTTCATGATGCATCTTACGATGATTGGGCTACAAAATCATACCCTTTAACTTACGAACATGAATTCGAAGGAAAATCCGTGCAGGTTGAGATACAATTATTAGAGAAGAAAGAAAATTATCTTCAACTCCTTGTTTCTGTGTATAATGGAGGATTGTCTGCATATAATCCTCCCGGGATATTAGCTATTATCTCTAACGAGCAATCATCATCTGCTGCTCCACGCCAGTTTGAATCCTAATGTCCATCGAACTCCGCCTTTTAAAATCCTTCCAGGCCGTGGCCGATCATCTTAATTTCCGGCGCGCGGCGGAGGAGTTGCATCTGACGCAGCCGGCGTTGTCGCGGCAGATTGCGCAATTGGAAGGCTCTATTGGCAAGCCACTATTTTACCGGGATAAACGCAGCGTGGAACTGACGCCTTCCGGAAAGTTTCTGTATAGCCGCCTCGGGAATTTCTTTCATGATGTGGATGCCCTCATCAATGAAACGCGCGCCGCAGCGGAGGGCGAGCGCGGGACGTTGTCACTGGGATACACCGAATCAGCGATGGCGAGTTTTCTGCCTTCGCTGCTGCGGCATCTAACAGAGCGGCTGCCTGATGTGCATCTGCAATTAAAGCAGGAACATTCCGATCATCTTTCGCGCGAAGTAGCGCTGCGGCGTCTGGATGCCGCCATCATTTCACTGCCGGGAGACACCCACGGCCTGCGCCGCACCGCCATCACTCACGAAGCGGTGGGCATCGTGCTGCCGGACAATCACCCGCTGGCATCCAAGCCGCGCATCACGCTAAAATCGCTGGCGCACGAACGCTTCATTCTGTTTCCCTATCAGGATAATCCCACACTCTATTGCGATATTCTGGCCACCTGCCAGAAAGCCGGATTCGCGCCGCAAATCGTGGAAGAAACCCCCAGCCGCATTCTGGCAGTCAACATGGTGGCAGCCGGTCTGGGCGTCACCTTTTTAAGCGAGAATCTTGCCTATTATTGCAATAATGGCGCAGTTTTCAAACAACTAAAAGATCCCTATCCATCGATGCATTACTATCTGATCGAACCCGAAAAAAGCCATAACCCCTGCGTGGCAGAACTGAAGAAAATCCTCCAGCGTTAGGCCTGTGCAATCGCCATCAGGCAAGTAAACTGCTTGCCATTCAATTCGATTATCAATGACAGATGATGAAAAATCGCGTCTTTTCCCTCGCCATGCTCAGCGGCAGTATGGACGATGCCATAATCATTCCGTTCTTGGACGGATTGGTCGAAGCCGGATATCAGGGCGTTTGCCCGCATCCGCGCAATGGATTAAAAGTGCCCTACCCGTCGCGGCTTTACTGGCAACGGCTCGCGCGTTTCATCGAACTGGCGCAGGCGCGTGGTTTGGAAATATGGCATTACGATGAATTTCCCTATCCATCCGGACAGCTGGGCGGCGTGCTGGTGGAAGATCATCCGCATCTCGCATCGCAAACGCTGGCGCTGGAGACGATCACGGCTGCGCCCGATGCAAACGGTTTTATCGATATTGGCCGAGGCACGCTGGTCGCGCTGGCGCGGTGCCGTTTAGATGATAAAAGTACTTTTAAAGCGATTCACGATGTCACGGCAGACACCGGCATGCACCTGGATTCCTGGATTTGCAACGAAGCCCATAATCTCGGATACACCGCCACCACCCACATCCACCGCGAAGATCATGAACGCGCTTTTCCCAAACGAATATCCCGCTATTATGCGCCGGAAACGCCGTTGCAAGATAATGAAATATTGATTGCTATTAAAGCCACGCCGGGGAATGCTAATTATCAAGGCCTGCACAAACCCGATCTCACACGGCCCGAAGTTACGCAATTCTTCGCCGATCACATTTATACACAATTATCACAAATCGGCGCTGCACATCATCTCGCCAATACACCTATTTTTCAGGATGAAGTCACTTTCTATTCTTCTTTTCCCTGGAATGAAGAAATTCACCAAACGCTACGCAGTCAATGGGGGCAAGAGTTTGCAGGTAATTTACTGGCACTTTTTAATACCAATATTCATGGATGGGAAAACGCAAGATTTCAATATCGCACGCTTTGCGCCGATCTTTTAGAAAAAAACTGGTATATAACAATTAAAGAACATTGCCACCGGCACCAGTTGCAAATGACCGGACATTTGCCCGGTGAAGAAACCTTCGGCGGGCACGCCCAGATCATCGGCAATGCTTTTAAAAACTTGCGCCATTTTGATATTCCCGGATACGATATTATTTCTTCCACCCTGCCCGATGACATCGATCGTTGCCACGCCACCGGCATCAAACTGGTGCAATCTGCTGCCTGGATCGATGGCCGCAAACCCACCATGGCGGAAGCCTTCGGCGCCAACGGATTTCATCAAGATCTGCAACGCAATCGCACCGTGCTGGCGTGGCTGGGCGTTCATGACATTAAGCAAATCTGCGATCACGCCACGTTCAGCGATTCCAGAAGCCTGACCAAATACGATGCGCCGCCCATTCACAACCGCTTTAATCCCATGCACAAAGGCGCGCCGGATTTGTGGAAATGGTTTCAGTGGTTTTGTGATTTGATGGATCAATACCAGTTCGATCCGCAAACGTTAGTGCTTTTTCCCTTTGATGCGCTAACGCTATTTACCCTGCAGGAAAAGCAATGGAAGGCGCAAACCAGTTTGCTCGAATCGTTCTTTCATTATTTATGCGCCTATTCGCTCGACTGCGTTTTTTTGCCTTCGCATCAACTGCCAGAAGTGAAAGCCACAGCCGATGGATTTATTTTTCAAGGTCATCATTTCTCACATTTCATAATTCCGCCGTTTTCGTCGTTGCATAAAAGTACTTTTGAAGCGCTCCAACAATGGCAACAACTACCCGGCTTTTGCTGGGTCTTGCCGGAAGATACAACGGGCATTACTCTCTTCGGCGAAGATCATCCTAAAAGTACTTTTATACCTATTACGGCAGCGCAAATCAAAAATTGTAGCGAGGATGAACTCGTCAAAACCGGCGCCAACTGGTTTGCGGATATGCTGGATTCTCCCCTGCACCAATGGCAATCACCGCGCAGTGTCATTAAAAGTTTGCGTATCAATCCACAAAATCAGGAAAAACTTCTCGTTATTATTAATCCGCATGATGACCCTATCGAAATCACTGCGCCCTATTTTGGCGCCCCCTTGCCTCAGCCTCCCGAACATTGTGCGATGGAGATAATAACCGAAAAAGATATATCAAAAGTACTTTTAGCGCCACGTGCCACTGCTATATTCCGGCACCAAAAATCAACATCTATAAAGATTAATTCTCCCACCTATCGCACCATCACACCTGAAAAATGCCAGTGGCGAATTGCTGGAGATAATTTCTGGAATGTCAAAAAGGGCAATCTCCATCTGGAATCACATACGCAAATTCCGTTCGCTACCAAAGCCGTTTCTGCCTTGTGGACATTGACGCCGAACGCCACGCACCCACAATTTGATTATCACCCATTACCAAGGCAATTGAAATTAGAAGCAACTTTTCCGTTACATCTCAATACGATCATCCCATCACTTTCACTGATTCTCGATCTCGATTCTATGCCGCGCGGCGCGCGTTGGTTTTGGGATGAATACGAATTACCCCATACAATACGCGATATATTTGAAACGCAAAATAATGTATATGATATTCCCACATCTTTATTGACGGCGGGCGCGCATCAACTCCACATGAGCGCCACTATCGAAAATGGCGCACAGGGGATTTTGGAACGTCCCATCTTGCAGGGTGATTTTGTGATTGCCGGTGAATATCCTTTACATCTGGATCGCAGATCACATCAATGGCAAGACGCTAAAAGTACTTTTCCGCACTGGCGGGAAGTGGGCTTTCCCGAAGCATTTGGTCCCGCTGAATATAGCTGTGATTTCATCATTCCCGATTTGACAACGGGCAATATATTGCTCGAATTACCTTCCTGCATCGGCATAGCGAAAATAACGCTCAACGGCCAAAACGTGGGACGCAATAACTGGGAACCTCGTCTTATTCCACTACCAAAAGTACTTTTACACGACGGACGTAATACCGTGCAAATTACATTACATGGTTCCTGGAATAACATTTTCAGCAGGTTGAATTATCGCGAGAATGGCCTGCATCAAATGCCGGTTTTGCGCGTTCACACGCCATGAAATGCTTCCTCGATTTTGATTGCGGGTTCTTACTTATCCCCCATCAGCCACAACATCACCGCTTTCTGCGCATGCAGTCGATTTTCCGCCTGATCGAATACTTTGGACTGCGGCGAATCGATGACTTCCGCCGCGATTTCCTCACCGCGATGTGCCGGCAGGCAATGCAGCACAATGGCATCGGGCTTGGCGTGGGACATCAATTCGGCGCTGACCTGAAACGGCGGAAAGACTTGCAAACGTTTGGCGCTTTCCTCTTCCTGACCCATCGAGGTCCACACATCGGTATAAACCACGTCGGCGTTTTGCGCAGCTTCGGCGGGATTATTGGTAATCAACACTTCGCCATCGCGCCGCGCGGTTTCCACGATTGCGCTATCCGGTTCATAACCTTCCGGCACGCCGGCGGCAAAAGATAAACCGAGTTTGGTGCATAACAGCATCAACGAATGACACACGTTATTGCCATCGCCCAAATATGCCACGCGGCGATTTTCCAATCCTTTGTGTTCCTGAATGGTGAGCAAATCCGCCATCGCCTGACAGGGATGCTCCACATCGCACAAACCATTGATGATCGGCACTGAAGCGTGCGCGGCGAATTCGCGCAGATCGCTATTGCGGAACACGCGCGCCATCACGCCGTCCACCATGCGCGAAAGTACTTTTGATACATCGGCAATGCTCTCGCGCTTGCCCAAACCGATTTCTGCCGGGGAAAGATATATGGCGTGACCGCCCAATTGATAGAAGCCAATATCGAATGAAACGCGTGTACGCAAACTGGCTTTCTCGAAAATCATCGCCAGCGATTTGCCGCGCAGATAATTTTGTTGCTCCAGCGGATTCTCCCGCAATTGCGTTTTTAAACGCGCCGCCTCGGCGAGCAGAAATAATGCCTCGTCTTTGTTGATATCGTTGATGGAAAGAAAGTGTTTCATAATCATATTCTACTCTCGTCATTCCCGCGCAGGCGGGAATCTATCGCTTCGGCTCCGTTATATCAATCCACGGCAATTGGATTCCCGCCTGCGCGGGAATGACGATACATCAAAAGTACTTTTACGCCGCAACCGCCTTTTGAAATGCTTTGTCCAATTTCGCAATTGCCGAATCCACATCCGCATTGTTGATTGTCAACGGCGGCAATAATCGCAGATAGGAATCGCCGACGGCGTTAATAATTAATCCTTCCTCCAGCGCCGCCAAAAGTACTTTTTTGGCAACCGGCTTTGCCAGCGTCACGCCCACCATCAAGCCGCGCCCGCGCACTTCCAGCAACGCGCCGGAACGATTGCCCCACTGCTGCAATTGATCGATCAGATAAGCGCCCACCTGCGAAGCATTTTCCATCAGTTGATCATTTTCCAACACATCCAGCGTGGCAAGCGCCGCCGCGCAACTGAGGAAATTGCCGCCAAATGTGCAGCCGTGGCTGCCCGGCCCAAACGCTTTCGCCACTTCATCCGTTGCCAGCACCGCGCCGATGGGAACACCGTTGGCAAGGCCTTTGGCGAGCGAAATAATATCGGGTTTGACACCGGCCCATTCGTGCGCGAAGAATTTGCCGGTGCGTCCCATGCCGCTTTGAATTTCATCGAAAATCAATAGCTTTTTATGCTGATCGCAAAGCTGCCGCGCGCGGTGCAGGTATTCATTCGATAATGGCCACACGCCGCTTTCGCCCTGGATCGGTTCCAGAATTACCGCAGCGGTTTTATCGGAAATGGCCGCTTCCAGCGCATCGATATCGCCGCGTTTGACATAACGAAAACCTTCGGGCATCGGCGCGAAACCTTCATGATATTTCGGTTGCGCCGTGGCTGCCAGCGCGCCGTAAGTGCGGCCATGAAACGAATCCGTCACAGAGATAATTTCATACGAACCATCGCCAAATTGATGCTGATATTTGCGCGCCATTTTCAATGCCGCTTCGTTGGCCTCGGTGCCGCTATTGCAAAATAACGCGCGCATACCGCCGGATAATTTTGCCAACCGTTCGGCCAGTTTCACCTGCTGTTCGATATAAAAAATATTGGCGGTGTGAATCAAAGTCTGCGCCTGGCGCGTCACAGCTTCGGTGATTTGGGGATGGCTGTGTCCCAGCAAAACCACCGCGATGCCGCCCAGAAAATCCAGGTATTCCTTACCGTCAACATCCCACAATTTCGCACCTTCGCCACGCGCGAACGCAATAGGCAGCCGGCCATAATTCCCGACGCCGTGTTGTTTGTCTGTATCTATTATTTGTTCTAATGTTTCTGACATTTTTGTTCCTAAAAGTACTTTTACCTCTCAATCATCGTCCCGCAACCGTGATCCGTAAACAGCTCGATTAATATCGCGTGCGGTTCGCGGCCATCCACAATTTGCGCGCGTTCCACGCCGTTGCGCACCGCATCCACGCAGCATTGCACTTTGGGAATCATCCCTTTGGCCACGATGCCATCCGCAATTAATTGTTCGGCTTCGTCGGCATGCAACGAAGCAATGAGCGAATCGGGGTCATTCACATCACGCAAAATCCCAGCGATATCGGTCAGCAATAATAATTTCACCGCGCCCAGTGCTGAAGCGATGGCGGCGGCGGCCAGGTCGGCGTTGATATTATAAGTGGCATTCTCATCGCCCGGAGCGATAGGCGTCACGACCGGCACGAATCCTTCTTTGGCCAGGGTATTGATCAAGCGAGGTTGCACGTTGTTGATTTCGCCGACAAATCCCCAATCCGCCTTCCCTTGCAATTTATGCGCGCGCAGCAAATTGCCATCTTTGCCCGAAAGCCCCACCGCTGGCGCGCCGTGGCGTTCCAGGCCGACGGCGATATTTTTGCCGATTTGCCCCAGCACCATTTCGGTGACGCGCATGGTGGCTTCGTCGGTGACGCGCAGGCCATTTTCAAATTTCGGCTCGATGCCCATCTGTTTGCACATAGCGGAAATCTCCGGCCCGCCGCCGTGAACCACCACGGGATTAATGCCCACATAGCGCAACAACGCGATATCGCCGAGCACGGCGTCTTTCAGCGATTCATCCACCATCGCCGCGCCGCCATATTTGATGACGACGGTTTTGCCGTGCCACTTGCGGATGTATGGCAAAGCCTCCGATATTAATTGCGCGCGTTGCAGAGCGTTGTTATCCACGATCATCATTCCTTAAAAGTACTTTTGCAGGGGTTAATAGTTTAACGAAAATACCATTTCGCGAGAAATTGCCATACCAACCAGCCCAGACGTGTTCTGCGCAGGCAAACATCAGCTACATTTCGGGTGCGTTATAATGGCAGTATCTCATGAAACGATTCTATTTCACCGCCATCATTATCTGCGCTTTGAGTGGCATTACCGGTGGTTGCGCCGCTCAACTTCCGGCATCAAATACAGTTGCGGCCAGCAGCAATACTTCCATCAGCCGCGCCTTCAAAAACAAAACAAGTAATGTGCAGGTTGAGGGCGAAGGAAAGGTGAGCCGCGTCTTATCGGATGATCTCGAAGGCAGCAGACACCAACGCTTCATCCTGCGTCTCGCCTCCGACCAAACGGTGCTCATCGCCCACAATATCGATCTCGCGCCCAAAGTTCCCGGCCTGCGCAAAGGCGATACGGTGCGTTTCTATGGCGAATATGAATGGAGCGAAAAAGGCGGCACGGTTCACTGGACACATCGCGATCCCAAAGGGCGTCATGTTAGTGGTTGGATTAAGTTTAAGGGGCGGGTTTATCAGTAAAATCGTCCACAGAATTTTCTAAAGAAATATGATGTTTTTCATGAAAGCGATAGATTTAGCTCATTGAGAAGTGACCAATGTGTAACGCCAGACTATAGTCTTGTCTATTACGTTAATGACACTTACTGCGAAGCATCGAACACTATTTGACAAACTCGGTATTGGTGGTTTGTCCCTTTTGATTCTCTTGGCTGGTGTAACCATCTATTACAATACTATTTGGCGCTATCGTTTGGTATTGAGAGGAGAATCACTCATTTTAGGCGCACCAACCCCATTTGTTTGCGTTGGAGGAATCCTCTCATTCGTCATTCTCCTCATTATTCGGCATGTTTCAACGGCACAAAACCGCCGAATTGGATGGGGAATATGCAAAGGACGAGCTCGTGGCGGGCCGCTTCAGTGGGAAGATGTTATTTTATGCATTATTCCGGGAACTATACTTGGAACAATTGGAACTGCACTTTTTATAAACAGCTATTTTGATAAGAGCCCTGAGCAATCTCACACATCGAGAATAACACAGAGATATACACGCTTGAGTTCCAAAGGCGGACAGAGTTATTATATGTGTTTGGACGACTGGAAAATCCCACAATCGCAAGTCAATCTGGCCTTCGATCGCCAAACTTTCAGTGCCCATCGTGTCGGTGAACACGTTACCATTAAAACCAAACGCGGATTTCTTGGCTATGAGTGGATTACAAATTTCAAATAGATACAAATTCGCGCGGTGATATTTCACTCACACAGTTATGAGAAGACAAAAATTCAAGTAGTGACATGTTCACCCACCCATCCCACATCTTTCGCTATACTGTCCTTGCAATTTTTTAACTACAAAAGTACTTTTATGCGAACTCATCATTGTGGATCTATCCGTGAAGAACATCTGGGACAAACCGTCACGCTGTGTGGCTGGGCGAATGTGGTGCGGGATCAATCGCACCAAATGTTTATCGATCTGCGCGACCGCAGCGGGTTGGTGCAATGTGTCATTGATCGCGATATCAACGAAGCGTTACATGAAGCGTTGCGCGGCGTTAAGGCGGAATTTTGTTTGAAGATCGAAGGCGTCGTGGCGGCGCGGCCGGCGGGAACGGCCAACGCCAAACTGCCGACCGGGCAAGTGGAAATTCATGCCACCGCGGCGGAGATTTTGAATCCTTCCAGGACGCCGCCGTTTGAATTGAGCGACGATTTGAAAGCCGATGAAAACCTGCGCATCCAATATCGCTATCTGGATCTGCGCCGCCAGGTGATGCAGAATAATTTAAAGCTGCGCCACAAAGCGATGCTGGAAGTGCGCAACTTTTTGGACGGCGAAGGTTTCTGGGAAGTGGAAACGCCGCTACTGTGGAAATCCACGCCCGAAGGCGCACGCGAATTTCCGGTGCCGTCTTCCGGCCAGCCCGGCAAAGCCTTTGTGTTGCCGCAGAGTCCGCAAATTTGCAAACAGCTTTTGATGGTCGGCGGCATTGAAAAGTACTTTCAGATCGCCAAATGTTTCCGCGACGAAACGGCGCGCAGCGATCGTTTTCTGGAATTTACGCAGATCGATTTGGAAATGAGTTTCGTAACGCAGGATGATGTGCTGGATGTGTGGGAACGGCTGTTCGCGCATCTGATGAAAACGTTGAAAGGCATCGATATTCCGCTGCCGTTTCCGCGTATTACCTATGCCGAATCGATGGCGCGTTTTGGTTGCGATAAACCGGACACGCGGTTTGGCATGGAGCTGGTGGATTTATCGGACATCGCCAAAGATTGCGGTTTCAAAGTATTCGCCAATGCCATCGCGGGCGGCGGCCAGGTGAAAGCGATTTGCGCATCCGGTTGCGCCGATTATTCGCGCAAGCAGGTGGAGGAATTAACCGATTTCGTGAAGCGTTTCGGCGCGCGCGGATTGGCCACTTTTGCGTTGGGCGAAAGCGAGATTAAATCGCAAGTGGCCAAGTTTTTCACGGCGGAACAGATGCAGGAAATTTTCGATCGCTGCGGCGCAAAGACCGGCGATCTGGTTTTGTGTGTTGCGGATTCGCGCGACGTGGTGGCGCAATCGCTGGATTTTTTGCGGCGCGAAATGGCGCGGCGATTGGATTTGATTCCCAAAAGTACTTTTAATTATTTGTGGGTCGTCGATACGCCAATGTTTGAATATCATCCCGAGGATAAAAAATTCGACGCCATGCATCATCCGTTCTGTTTGCCCAATCCGGAAGATTTACCGTTGTTTGAGGAAGGCTTCAAAAGTACTTTGGATAAAGGCGATCCGGCGCATCCGTGGGCCAATGTGCGCGCGTGGTTATATGATCTGGTGTTGAACGGTTGGGAAATTTCCAGCGGCTCCATCCGTTGCCATCGCCGCGATATTCAGGAACAAATTTTCGATGTCATCGGACTTTCCAAAGAAGAAGCGCAGCGGCGTTTTGGGTTTATGCTGGATGCGTTTGAATATGGCGCGCCGCCGCACGGCGGCGTGGCGGCTGGCGTGGATCGGCTGATTACCATTCTGGCCGAACACGAAGATAACAACATGCGCGACATGGTGGCATTTCCTAAAACTACAAGCGGCGCTGATCCGCTTTCGGGCGCACCAACGCCGATTGATCCGGCGCGCTGGGCGGAACTGGGAATGCAGGTGTTGCCGCAGGAAGCAGAAGAGGAATAAAAGTACTTTTCCATACACATCACAACTCATGAGCGAGCCAGACGACAACGAACAAGTAAAGCGGCCGGCGGGAAAAAGTACTTCTCCTGCCGGCCGTTTAGCTGATTCCAGCCGCACGCCGGGGCTTACCGTGGCGCGGGGTTTGGATGCCGCGTTAGGAGCTATCCACACGCCGCGCCAAGAAGCGCTGGTCAACGGACGCACCATTTTCATCACCGTTGTCGCCATTATCGTAGCATTCATCACTGCCGTTTGTGCGCAAGGATTAGTGGCGTTTATCGGCCTATTGACCAACCTGTTTTTTTACGGACGCATCAGCACCAAATTCATCACGCCTTATGATCATCACCTGGGAGCATTCGTCATTATCCTTCCCGCCCTTGGTGGCATTGCGGTTGGATTGATTGCCCGCTATTGTTCGGAAGCCATCCGCGGCCACGGCATTCCGGAGGCAATGGAACAAATCCTCTTAAACGAAAGCCGGATTGCTCCCAAAAATAGTTTTCTAAAACCCTTCTCGTCAGCTATTGCCATGGGAACCGGCGGTCCGTTCGGCGCGGAAGGGCCCATCATCGCCACCGGCGGCGCGTTGGGTTCTATTGCCGGGCAACTCTTACGCACTTCCAACATCGAACGCCGCACTTTGCTGGCAGCAGGAGCAGCCGCCGGTATGGCGGAGATTTTCGGCTGCCCTATCGCGGCAATTCTTCTCTGCATGGAGTTATTGCTTTTCGAGTTTCGTCCGCGTTCGCTTATTCCCGTCGCCTTCGCCAGCGCGGTCGGCGTGGCGGTTCGCTATCATTTTCTGGGAAGCGATCCTGTTTTTCTCCTTCCCAACATTCCACATCCCGACAACACTGCGCTGATTTTTTATGTTCTGCTGGGCGCATTCGTGGGATACATCGGTGTCAAATCCACTCATCTCGTATTTTGGTTTGAGGAAGCATACGAAAAACTGCCTATCCATTGGATGTGGTGGCCGGCAATTGGCGGATTGGCTGTCGGCATTATCGGCTATTTCGCACCGCATACACTCGGCGTCGGTTATGACAATGTCACCCATTTGCTGAATGCCTCCGTCGTTGGGCAGGCAGCGCTGGTTCTCGGTTTGATGAAATTGCTTTCGTGGTCGGTGTCTGTCAGCAGTGGGACAGCCGGAGGAACCATGGCGCCTTTATTCACCATCGGCGGAGGAATAGGTTCTTTTTGCGGAGTAATGGGTTCCCAATTATTGCCACATTCCCATATTGATCCCCGGCTGGCGGCGCTGGTGGGGATGGCCGCCATGTTCAGCGGTTCCTATCAGACATTGCTGACTTCCATCGTCCTCGCTTACGAAACGACCCAACAACCGGTCGGCTTATTGCCATTGATCGGAGGCTGTTCTCTCGCCTATCTTATCTCCTGCATCACCATGCCCAACAGCTTGATCACCGATAAATTCGCTAAAATGGGCGTTCCTGTTCCTTTGGAACAAACCGCGGATTTTCTGAGCATTCTTTCCGTGAAGGATATTGCTTCATCACCCGAAATTATATTGCAGGCAGAACAATCGATTCACAGCGCTCAACAAATCATCAACAAAGCCAGTGAACACGCACGCCATCAGGGATTTCCGGTGACGGACGAAACTGGCAATTTGCTGGGACTTTTAACGGTGCGTGATTTCATTGATGTGAAAGACGATGCGCGAAAAACATACACATTACTGCATCATCCTCTCGCAATCATCTATAAGGATTCTGATGTCCGCGCCGCTGCCGATCACATGGTGCGGGAAAATGTGGGGCGCTTACCGGTGGTAGAGCGCAGCAACCCCAAACGCATCACTGCTATCATCACCAGGCAGGATGTTTTGGGAGCGCACAAAAAGAGATTGGAGCATCTCGACAAAAAAGAACGCGTCCTCCATCCCCGCCAGCGATTACGTAAAATCTGGCAACATATCACGCATCCGGATTTTGGGAAATCCTAATCGTGCAACGCATAAAAGTACTTTTACCGCTGCACAATGCTGTTTAATGTTCCCATAAATTCGGGAAAGGAACTTTGAATGGCCTGGGCGTTTTCAACGATGGAATCTCCCTCCGCCACCAACGCCGCAACTGCCAACGTCATGGCGATGCGATGATCGCCGGGCGGGCTGGCGACTGCCGCGCCGCGCAATTGCACTGGGCCGCGCACGATCATGCCGTCTTCGCGCTCTTCGATATTCGCGCCCATCTTGCGCAATTCGCGCGAGATGATTTCGATGCGGTCGCTTTCTTTGACGCGTAATTCGTGCGCGTCGCGGATGACGGTTTCGCCTTCGGCCTGCGTGGCCAATGCCGCGAGAACCGGCAACTCATCGATCAATCGCGGGATCACGGTGCCGCCAATTTCGACGCCCCTCAAGGGCGCGCCGGTGATGGTGACATCCGCCACCAATTCCCCGCCGCTGGTGCGCTGATTATCCAAAAGTACTTTTGCGCCCATCGCTTCCAGCACTTCCAACACGCCATCCCGCGTGGGATTGATTCCCACGTTTTGCACCGTCACCTGCCAGCCGGGGCGCAGCGCCGCCGCCGCGAAAAGAAACGCCGCGGAAGAAATATCGCCAGGCACATCCACATTGGTGCCGCGCAGTTTGGAGCCGCCTGTTACGGTGATGGCTTTGCGGCCGCGCGAAAGTACTTTTATCTCCGGCTTGCAGCCAAAGCCTTCCAGCATGCGTTCGGTGTGATCGCGCGAGGGCACATTTTCGATGACGGTGGTTTGCCCCGAAGCGCCAAGCCCCGCCAGCAGAATCGCCGATTTCACCTGCGCCGACGGAATGGGCAGCGGATAACCGATGCCATGAATCGGGCAACCCTGCAACCGCAGCGGCGGCGTGGCTTTTTCGCCATCGCCGATGATCCGGGCGCGCATCATGGAAAGCGGAACCACGATCCGCATCATGGGGCGGCGCGAAAGCGACTCGTCGCCGGTCAGCGTGCAATCAATTCCCTGCCCCGCCAAAACGCCCGCCATCAGCCGCATCACGGTGCCGCTGTTGCCGCAATAGAGCGGCTTGTCGGGGGTTTGAAAATGTTCAATACCTTTCACCACAACATTCGCTCCGTCCCGGATAACATCAGCCCCCAACTGCCGCAAAATATCGAGCGTGCAAAGCGTGTCATCGGCGCAGAGGAAATTGGTGATGCGCGTTTCGCCAGAAGCAAGCGCGCCAAATATCGCAGCGCGATGGGAAATAGATTTGTCGCCGGGGACGGTGAGGGTGCCTTTAATGGAAGTTGCGGGAGAGATTTCAAGTTTCATGAAAACAAAAATAGATCAGCAAGCAAATATAAAAGTACTTTGACTCATCTTTAGGATTTTGTGCAAGCGCCGTGTATTACCGTGTCATTTCGACCGTAGCGAGGAACGAGCGAAGTGGAGAAATCTTGTGAGAGTAACCAAACGGCAAGATTTCTCCACTCCAAAATTTGCTTACACAAATTTTTCCGGTCGAAATGACACTGCACAAATACTGAAAATGAACCAAGACCTTTTTATGGATCGTAAAACCAACCGAGTGGGGGCAGGCCGCCGTGCCTGCTTATAATTTGTCAGCTTTGCGGACTCCTTATTTTCAAAAACGGCAATAAGGAATTATTTTTTATTGAAGCAGGCACGGAGGCCTGCCCCCACTCGGTTTAACAGTTATTTCAGCGCGGAAAATAACCCTGCTTCCTGCGCACTGCCGCCGCGCTGGCGAACCAGTCTTGCAGCGCTTCGGCGTTTTTTTCTTCCAGCATTTCGCGCACTTTGCTCAGCTCCGCCGCCATGCGATCGACATTATCAATAATCGCATCGGTATTGGCCAGACAAATATCACGCCACATTTCCGGGCTTCCCGCCGCGACACGCGTGCCATCACGCCAGCCGCCGGCGATCAATTGTTCCACCACAGCATGATCGTCCTGCGTCTGCATAAAAAGATGTACCAGCAGCGAAGCGGAAATGTGGGGAAGATGACTGGTCACGGCCAGCAGCGCGTCATGCGTTTTGGCATCCATCACCAGCGGCTTGGCGCCGATGGCTTCTATCAATCGTTGCAATTTTTCGATGGCGTCCGGCGGCGTTTGTTCGTTGGGCGTGAGAATCCAGGTGGCGTTATCAAAGAGATCGGCCTTGGCATGTTCCACTCCCACGCGCTCGCTGCCGGCCATGGGATGGCTGCCCACAAAATGCGCTTTGCTGCCGAAGATGGGCGTGCATTCTTCCACCAAAGTACTTTTGGTGGAACCGGCGTCCGTGACAATGGCACCGGCGCGGATGAAGGGAAGCAGCTCGCGGCATTTATCGGGAATCTGCCCGACCGGCGTGGCGATGAACACCAGGTCAGCGCCGCGCGCTGCTTCTTCCATTTCGGTGGAAGCGTTATCCACCGCGCCTTTTTGAAACGCTGCATTGATGGTTTCCTGGCGACGCACCGCGCCGATGACCTGGCGCGCCAGTTTTTTCTCGCGCAGCGCCATGCCAAAACTGCCGCCGATCAATCCGACGCCTACAATGCAAACTGTGTCAAAAAGCATTTTTTCAATGAGCAATGAGCAATTAACAATGAGCAATGAGCAATTGAGAGTTCGTCATTCTGAAGGAGCCTCAAGCGACTGAAGAATCCCCCCGGGTCAGAAACGGCGTTAGAAGCTTCGGGGGATTCTTCGGCTTCGCTCGTTCCTCGCTACGCTCAGAATGACGCCGGTCACTTTTTATTGCTCATTGTTATTGCTAATTGCTCATTGATTAAATTTCCCGCCCCACGGCTTGCGCGATGGGTTTTAATTCTTCCATCAACTTGCCGAACTGCGAGCTGGCGATGGTTTGTTGACCGTCGCTGAGCGCGTTTTCGGGATGGGGATGCACTTCTAAAATCAATCCATCCGCGCCGCAGGCCACGGCGGCTTTGCACATGGCGGCCACCATATCGCGGCGGCCGGTTCCCTGCGACGGATCGATGATCACCGGCAAATGCGAATCTTTCTTAATCGCCGGAACCGCCGACAAATCCAGCGTGAAACGCGTGCTGGGTTCGTAAGTGCGAATGCCGCGCTCGCACATCATGACATCCATATTGCCGCCAGCCAGAATATATTCCGCCGCTTTGAGCCATTCCTCGATGGTGGCAGACAATCCGCGCTTCAACAAAACCGGAGTGCGGCATTTGCCCACTTCGCGCAGCAGATCATAATTCTGCATGTTGCGCGCGCCGATCTGCAAAATGTCGGCATACTCGCAAACCTGCTCCACCAATCCGGGCGTCATCACTTCGGTGACCACCGGCAGGCCGGTTTCCTTTTTCGCATTGGCCAGCATCTTCAGGCCTTCGAGGCCGAAACCCTGGAAATCATAGGGGCTGGTGCGCGGTTTGTAAGCACCGCCGCGCAGGATGACCGCGCCGGCGTCCTTGACTTCTTTGGCGAGGCTGGTCAGCGAATCCTGCCCTTCCACGCTGCATGGCCCGGCCATGACGACGATTTTTTTGCCGCCGATATGCACGCCATCGACATCGAATTCGGTGTTGTGCGGATGGCCGTCACGCGACACTAATTTGTATGCTTTGGACACGATAAGTACTTTTTCCACTGTCTCCAGCGCCTGCAATTGCGGCGCTACCATTTCTTTCACAGAAGGATCGGGATTGCCGATGGCCGCCACGATTGTCTCCTGCACCCCTTCCGTAACGTTGGGTTTATATCCGTTCTCTTTGAGCTTTTCCGTAACGACGGCGATGTCTTCTTTTGTCGCCCCGCTTTTCATTATAATAATCACTGTTTTTCCTCTTACCGCGTTTTGCGGTTTGTCTATTATAACTTTCTATTGACGTCATCCTGAAGGAGCCTCAAGCGACTGAAGGATCCCCCAAAGTTTCTATGTCGTTAGAAACTTCGGGGGATTCTTCACTTCGTTCAGAATGACTCCGCTATTTTATATACCCAATCCGGCGCTACGCTCGCTCAACAATAATGCGCAGCGCCTTGATAAATCGCTCATTCATCGCCGGCGTTCCAATTGTCACGCGCAGCCAGGTGGGCAATCCGAAAGGATCACCGGTGCGCACGATGACGCCATGGCGCAATAATTCCTGGAACACTTCCTTCGCCGGCAGGCCGCTATCCAGAAAAATGAAATTGGCTTCGGTGGGCATATAGGCAATTCCCATCTGATCCAACTGCGCATAAAAGTACTTTTTGCCGGCGGCGTTCATCGCGCGCGTACGCGCCAGTTGATCCGCATCACCAAGACTGGCAATAGCCGCAGCCTGTGCCAGCGCGTTCACATTAAACGGCCCGCGCACCTGTTGCAACGCTTTAATCAAACCGGCGTCCGCCAGGCCATATCCCACGCGCAATCCCGCCAACGCATAAGCCTTGGAAAAAGTGTGCAACAAAATCACATTATAGCCATCGCGCACATAATCAATGCCTTCGGGCGAATCTTCCAATTCCACATATTCGTAATAGGCCTGATCCAGCACCACCAGAATATGCGGCGGAATGCTTTTGATAAACTCATCAAATTCCTGATTGGAAACCACTGTCCCCGTCGGATTATTGGGATTGGCGATAAAGATGATTTTGGTGCGTTCGCTGATTTGCTTTTGCATCGCCGGCAAATCGTGGCGGCCATCCGGCGTGAGCGGCACCAGTTTACAAGTGCAACCGGCCATTTTTGCGGCGGATTCATATTGCACGAACGACGGCTGCGCGGAGATAATTTCGTCCTCCGCATCCAGCAACGCCAGCATCAAAAAATGGATAATTTCATCGCTGCCGTTGCCGATGATAAAATTTTCCGGCGCGAGATTCCAAAATTCCGCCAGCGCATTTTTGAGATCATAACAGGTATCATCGGGATACAGCCAGATTCCCGCGGCAGCGTTTTTAATCGCCTCGATGGCGGCGGGCGACGGCCCCAGCACGTTCTCATTGCTGGCCAATTTATCGATCTCAAAATCATCCGCCAGGCCCAGTTCGCGCTTCACTTCGCTAATGGGTTTTCCGGGCACATACGGACGCAAACGCGAGATGTGGGATCGCAAAAGAGGTTCGATGGAAGGGGTTAATTTGTCGGAAGTTGCGGTTGGCATGGATTTTTCACGTGACGTGCCAGTTTATCGTGATACGGGGTGTGGGTCAATTGAAAATACGCAAGGTTCAACTGAGTTTTCACGCAAAAGTACTTTTATTCAACGGCCCGCTAAAAATTGTCCGGCGGTGAATCCAGTAAGACCCCAATACCAGCGCAGATGGCAAAGTCGTCAGTAAGCCAAAAATGCAAACAACGATAATTGTAGCTGGCGAATCCTGATACAGGGCACTGCCCAAAAGGAGTGCGTAGGAATTGGATGCGAGAAACGGGACCGTGATTAAAACGATCAACAGCGGCGGCAAAATTGCCAGACGCATCCACCAGATATTGCGTTTTAATGTCCCCAGAAAAACGATAAAATAAATCAGCCAAGCAATCCAATAAAAGACGCTGGCGGCCAGCAAACAATAGGCAGCCAAAATCAGTAAATTGCCAATGTGGAATAGTGGAATATTACGCATTTATTCTCCCTAAAAGTACTTTTATCCACGTATTGCAATCCTCGATTATTCGCATTATCCGCCATCACCTCAAGCGGCAACCAGCACTTACCTGTTGAGTAACTCGGAATGCGAACCTGTCCGTTCCAAATAAATGGCTTCATCCGTAGTTCGATAAATTAAAAGCCAATCGCTTTCAAGATGCAATTCGCGGCGTCCTTTCCATTTACCTTTTAAAGCATGATCATAAAATTCTGGGGGAATGGGAATCGATTTTTCCAACAACTGGATGACTCTGCGCATTGCGTCGAATTCCTTGCCCTGACGCTGCAACCGCTTAAGATCGCGCCGGTATTGGGCAGTGAATTTTATCTCTTTCATGAAATTCCGCACTGACGAAACAAATCATCTACGTCGCTTGCACTAAAGACTTCGTCTCGATCGGAAGCATCCATGGCACAGATCGTCTCTTCATTGGGTTCATGGGAGCGGGAGATATAAGAGCGCATTAATTCGCGGATGATTTGGGCGGCCGGGCGATGCGTGGCCGCCGCTGCCGCTACGAATTCATCACGTAAGACACGGTCCACCTTGATCGACATTTGGACATCTTTTGACATTGCTCTCACCTGCAAAAAAGTCTATGAAATACCCATGGAATACGCAAGTGAATTCCTCCAAAGTACTTTTACCGCAAGGCCAATTTCAGCGCTTCATCCAGCGTCCCTACATGATGGAATTTCATGGCGGCGCGCACTTCTTCGGTGAGGTCTTCCAGGTCGCGTTTGTTTTCTGTAGGTAATATGATTTCTTTGATCCCGGCGCGGTGCGCGGCCAGGATTTTTTCTTTGATGCCGCCCACCGGAAGTACTTTTCCGCGCAACGAGATTTCGCCGGTCATGGCAAATTCCTTGCGCACGGCTTTGCCCGTCAATGCCGATGCAAGCGCCACGCCAATAGCCACGCCGGCGGAAGGGCCATCTTTGGGGACAGCGCCGGCGGGAACGTGAATATGAGCATCTTGATGTTCTGTCCAATCTTTTTCGAGTTTCAATTCCCCGCGATGCGAACGCATCCAGGTCATGGCTGCTTCGCAGGATTCCTTCATCACGTTGCCCAGATTCCCGGTGAGCTTGGCGTTGCCTTTGCCGCTGACCAGCGACACTTCGATCGGCATCACTTCGCCGCCAAAACCGGTATAAGCCAATCCCTGCGCCACGCCAATTTCGTCTTTGGCCTGCGCCAGATCATGGGTATATTTCTGCGGCCCCAGAAACTGCGATAACGAAGCCGGAGTCACCGAGACTTTCTTTTCCCAGGTATCAGTGGCCACCTGGCGCGCCACCTTGCGGCACACCGAACCGACTTCTCGTTCCAGATTGCGCACTCCCGCCTCGCGCGTGTATTGGCGAATCAGCGCCGTGGTGCCTTTATCCGTGAAATTGACATGTTTGGTGGTGACGCCATTTTCCTGCCGCTGTTTGGGAATCAAAAACTGTTTGGCAATGGTTAATTTTTCTTGCTCGGTGTAACCGGGGAATCGCAAAATTTCAAAACGGTCGCGCAGCGGCGCCGGAATGGGATCCAGCAAATTGCCGGTGGCGATGAACATCACTTCGGAAAGGTCGAAAGGCACTTCGAGATAATGATCGGTAAAGGAATTATTCTGCTCCGGATCGAGCGCTTCCAGCAATGCCGAGGACGGATCACCGCGAAAATCCTGTCCCAGCTTATCGATTTCATCCAGCATGAATACGGGATTTTTGACTTTGGCGCGGCGCAAGGCGGCGATAATGCGGCCCGGCATAGAACCGATATAGGTGCGGCGGTGGCCGCGGATTTCGGCTTCATCGTGAATGCCGCCCACGCTGACGCGGACGAATTCGCGCCCTAACGCCTTGGCGATGGATTTGCCGATGCTGGTTTTACCCACGCCGGGCGGCCCCATAAAACATAATATGGGCCCGCGCGAAGATGGATTTAATTTGCGCACGGCCAGGAATTCCAGGATGCGCTCCTTGATCTTTTCCAGCGCATAATGATCTTCATCCAGTACGCTCTGGGCAAATTGCAAATCATAATGATCTTCGGTGCGCTTTTGCCAGGGCAGATCGCACAGCAGTTCCACATAGGTGCGAATGATGCCTACCTCGGGCGCAATCGGGGGCATCTTTTCCAGGCGGCCAATTTCGCTGAGCGCCTTTTGCAGGGCTTCCTCGCTCATGCCGGCATCTTTGGCTTTGCGGCGCAATTCGTCGGCTTCCTTGAAAGATGAATCCTGCTCACCCAATTTATCCTGAATCGCTTTGAGACGTTCGCGCAGGAAATATTCGCGCTGATTGCCATTCATGCCCTCGCGCACTTCGTCATCAATTTCCTTGTCAATTTCCAACATCTGCAATTCGCGCGTCAACAATTCCGCCACCTGCATGGCGCGCGACAGCGGATCCAGCGCTTCCAGAATTTTCTGCCGATCCTCAACGGCGACATCAAGATAACTGGCGATGAAATCCGCCGCGGGGCCGGGATATTCTTCCTTCTGCACGCCGTGCAATACCTCGGGCGGAATCTTATTGGAAAGTTGCACTACTTCCTCAAAATGGCTTTTGAGATAGCGCATCAACGCTTCCGACGATTCGTCCAGGCGCGGTTCAGGTTCTGCGATCACTGTAAAAGTACTTTTGATATGTCCTGGAACCGTGGACGAAAATCCCTTGATATCACAGCGCCGCGCACATTCCGCCATCACGCGCACGCTGCCATCAGGCAACTTCATGTACTGCACGATTTCCGCCAGCACGCCGTAATTGTAAAGCTGATCGGGCGTGGGGTCTTCCACCTCTTCATCGCGTTGCGCCACCATAACAACCATGCGCTCATCGCTGCGTTGCGCTTCCTCAAGCGCAGCCAGCGTCGAATCGCGCCCTACCAAAAGCGGCAACATCATGCCCGGAAACGGCACAATGCCACGAAGCGGAATAACCGGTAAATGTGAAACGGAAGAAGATGATGATGATGATTTTGAAGGCATAGGTAATCAATGAGCAATAAACAATAAACAATGAGCAATAAACTATCGGCAATGTCCAATGAACAAAAGTACTTTTAACGCATAAAAGTACTTTTACAGCAAACGCAATTGTTTACTGTTCATTGTTCACTGCTCATTGTTTATTGCTCATTGCTTCACGCGGCTTCTGCGGTTTTGGGAGTTTTAACTTTATCTTTGCGACGGATTTGTTTGATCTTATCTTCGCGCGTGACAAGTTGCGGATCACGGCCATCGATAATCGTATCAGCATCGATCACGCATTGCGCCACGCCTTTCCGCGAGGGCACATCGAACATGACGTTAGTCATTACTTCTTCGAGCACGGAGCGCAAAGCGCGCGCGCCGGTGCGGCGTTCCAGCGCTTTGCGGGCAATCGCCGTCAAGGCATCGGGCTCAAATGTCAAATCGACGCCATCCGCTTTCAGCATTTTGGTGAACTGGCGGGTGATGGCGTTGCGCGGTTCGGTGAGAATGCGCACCATCGATTCCTCATCCAGCGGCGCCAGCGGCGCAATCATGGGAAGGCGGCCAATGAATTCAGGGATAAAACCAAATTTCATCAGATCATCCGGGGTGACTTTCATCAGCAAATTGGCACGCTCTTCGGCGTGGGTAATCTTGCCGGTGGGAATGGAGCGAAACCCAATGGTGGATTCGCGCACGCGCCGTTCAATGATTTCTTCAAGCCCTTCAAACGCGCCGCCGCAAATGAAGAGGACGCCCGTGGTATCGATCTTAATGTATTCCTGCTGCGGATGTTTGCGCCCGCCCTGCGGCGGAATGGCCGCCACAGTGCCTTCGAGGATTTTCAGCAATCCCTGCTGCACGCCTTCGCCGGAAACGTCGCGGGTCAGCGAGGGATTATCGCTCTTGCGGGTGATTTTATCGATTTCATCCAGATAGATAATGCCACGCTGCGCCGCTTCCACATCGCCATCAGCGGCCTGCAACAATTTCAGCAAAATGTTTTCCACATCTTCGCCGACATAGCCCGCTTCGGTCAAATTGGTGGCGTCAGCGATAGCAAAAGGCACCTGCAACATGCGCGCTAAAGTGCGCGCCAGCAAGGTTTTGCCGCAGCCGGTAGGCCCGATTAACAGGATGTTGCTTTTCTCTAATTCCACATCCGGCGAAGGATCGTTTTCGAGAATCGCCAGGCGTTTGTAATGGTTATAAACCGCCACCGACAGCACGCGCTTGGCCTGATCCTGCCCGATCACATATTGATTGAGAATTTCGTTGATCTGCGCCGGTTTGGGCAATGCCGTCAGATTGATTTCTGCGCCGGCGGCTGGTTCTTCCTTAATAATGATGTCATTACACAAGTTCACGCATTGCGAACAAATGTATACCCCCGGACCGGCGATTAAATTGGCCACTTGCTCCCGCCGTTTGCCACAAAACGAACAGCGTATATCTTCCGGGGTGGTGTTATTCTCAAATGTTGGCACCGCTTCTCCCTATCGTACTTCTTTGTTCAAGATCTGATCGATCATGCCATACTCTTTGGCTTCATCAGCGCCCATCCAGTAATCACGTTCGGCATCCTGGGCAATTTTTTCCACCGATTGTCCGGTGTGGTTGGCAATGATCTCGGTCAGAGTCTTTTTGTGATGCATCATTTCGCGCAGATTGATTTCGGCATCCGTAGCCACGCCTTCAAAACCGCCGGAAGGCTGATGGATCATAACTCGCGCCAGTGGCGTGGCATAGCGTTTTCCCTTCGCGCCCGCGCACAACAACAGCGCCGCATAGGACGCCGCCATGCCGGTGCAAATAGTTGCCACATCCGGCTTGATGGTCATGATGGTGTCGTAAATCGCATTGCCCGCATAGATGCTGCCGCCGGGGCTGTTGATATACAAATCGATATCGCGATCGGGATCTTCCTTCTCCAAAAACAAAAGCTGCGCCTGCACCAGCGAAGCCAGCGGATCGGTAATCGGCTCATGAATAAAAATAATGCGGTCGCGCAACAAACGCGAATAAATGTCATAAACCCGCTCGCCGCGGGGAGTGTCTTCTGATACGTGTGGAACTAAAGGCATATAATCTCCTCAAAGTACTTTTATGAGTATAAGATGTCCGCAGCATTTTGACAGTCTCTGATGTGGCACAAGCAAAAAACACCCTCACGCGAAGGGTGCTTTTTACTAAAAGTACTTTTATTTAACAACCGCCACAGGCAAATGATCTCATTTGCTCTGCAAGAGTTTATCCAGATTCACCTGTGCCTTTTTGAAAGTATCCTCCATGCTATATCCCAAAGCCTGCCCATTCATCAATCGCGCTTTTGCGGTGACGATAGCGTCTTCCAATCCTGGCGGCAGATCTGTATTTGTCCACCAGTTCATCTTTTCGCTATACAGCCACACATACTCCTGGCTGGTCTTCAGGGCATAATACGTATTTTGCCCAAACCATTGGGCACGCTCTTCGGGCGTCATGCCTGCTGAGATTTGGTAACCAAACGTGTCGGGCCGCAACGAGAACAGGCGATCAACATACAACGCCTGCGCAGCTCTCTCATTGGTATCATATTTATTCCACAACGATTTCGGCACATTGATTTTGGCGCCTTCGCGCATCTGCCAGAAAGCCTCATAGAACTGCGCCGGTTTTCGATAGTAATACGATCCCTCATTGCCATCAATCATCTGCGCATCCTGGTTGATGACCGATAACATGCCATTGAGAAACGGTAGATACAGACCATAGTTAGCCGACGCTAATGTTGAGGTGCGCACTGCCTGATCCGGATTATGCGACACCGCATAAAGCATTTGATATTGGTGGAACATCAAAACTTTGACATGGGGGATTTGCTCCTGCAGAGCTTTCATGAATTGCTGCCCACGCTGATACACCTTTGTGGAATATTGCGCATAGGAATATTTATTCCTGTCTTGCTGTTTGGGATAATTCCACGGATTGGTGCCATAGGGTTCGGGGTCAAATAACACCCCGGCACATCCAGCGGCTCTGGCAACTTGGGCATTGAACTTTACCGCGGAAAGTACTTTTTCCCAGTCGCTGTCGCTATACCAATCCATGGTGGAAGCGGCATACATACTCAAAAAATTATCGGTAAATCGATGCCATTTAATAGCCGATGCAATCGCAATTTGATCCTTTAATTTGGCCTTATTTTTCTCCCAGTTATTAATATCAAACACCTTGCCGCCACCATTGGGCAGGCGGAACATGATGCCTTCAAACGGACGTTTTTCCATCTCCCCAATATGATCGCGCACATATTGCGGCGTCGGCACATCCCAGCCATATTCAATCAATTTCTTGCCGGTGACAGCGGAAAATTTATTGTCGGGTGAAGATAGAGGATTGGGAACTGGCCGCAATGCCGCGTCATCAAACCACACTGTGCTGGCCTTGCCGGAGCAGTTTTGAAAATTAATTTCCGCCTTATCGATTGCTTTGGCGAGCGCGGGCAAAGTGAGCGTAAAACTCACCTGCTGCCATTGATCTCCAACCGGAATCTGCGACGAATAATCGCTGGCCAGATACATCTTCACCAACGCCGTTTGTCCCTTTGCCGCACGCACCCACACTGATATCTGATAAGTTCCCGGTTCCAGTTTGATATGCGTATAGGTCCCGGCCCTGGATTTGTCATCCAGGTTCTGGGCGCGGATCGCCGCACTGTGGTTGCGCCCGGCTTTGGCTTCCTGAGACACCGCACACTTACTACCGGCGGGGCCATAGTTATAAATGGACCAGCCCTCCGGCATTGCTTTCGCGGCAGACGCTTTCTCAAAACTGGCATTGGGCAACAACTCAGCCGTTTGCGCCATTGCCGACAAAGGATACATCGCCAGAGTCAACCCCGTAAAAAGGAGTGCAGTGGCGGCACAGAGTAATCGTTTCATATTTGCGTTATTAATTATCCTAAAGTACTTTTGGGCGCAATCTCATCTATTTTTGGTTATTTTCCGTTGCCCTTAGAGGATTTAAGGCAATGCAGGATCCCAGGCACGGCCCTGCCGAAGGTCAGCAGAATACACCATTCCACCTTCGCAAATCGACGCGGCGCCCGCTTTATACCATTTGGCATGGCCGTCCGCGAAAGTGATATTCCCGCCTTCCAGATGGGGATAATGATTCTTGGGGACAGCTGCGATATTATGGCAATATTCTCCGGGGTTTGCATAGTTATAGGCGCTCGCATAATCGCTAATCAGCACGATCTCCGAAGGACGAGAAATAGCTGCCATCGACCCGGCTACTGGCGGATTGCTCCTTTCATTACTAATGAAAAGATTATATCCGTAACTCGGCGTGGTTGAAGCGCCCGAAAAGGAAGGACATACAAAAAGCTGCACGCTTTTGACATAGGGGGAAATGAAATCCATCCAACTGTAGAGATGTCCCGTTCCACTGCCAATGCTGACGGAAAACCTTTTTGCCGGAGTAGATCCGTCATAGGGACTGGACGTATGCGCGAAATTAGCAGCGGCAGTATTAGTCCCCGATATTTTCCACGCACCCAGGGGATATTTTTCATCATAATCCTGCACATACATCATCATACCCAATCCAATTTGCTTGAGATTACTCAAACAACTGGTGCGGCGTGCGTTTTCCCGCGCCCGTGCAAACACCGGAAACAAAATGGATGCCAGTATTGAAATTATAGCAATAACAACCAAAAGTTCAATCAAAGTAAATCCCTGACATTTTGTGTTTATTCTCTGCAACATTTACGCCTCCAAAGTTCTTTTTACATAACTATTTTACCCCAAAAAGTACTTTTTCAAACTTTGTTTTTTGATATAATTTACCGTGATAAATGACAGAGCAAAAAACCCATTCTCCTCTGGGCGCCGTTTATAAGCGTTTCTTTGACAACGGTTCACCAGATACCGCGGGCAGCCTCTTAAACGCAGGGGTCGGCCTGCCCGCGCGCCATGTGGATTGGTGGGATGTGCAGCCTTTATGGAGTCATCCCTACTATGGACTGGTAATGATGCTGGGCGATGGTACAGGTTTTTATCGCAATGAAGATGGCTTTCAATGTGCATTGTCCAGCGAAACTTTTCTGCTCACCTTCCCCAATCACAAACAACGCTATGGCCCCGCGAAAGGTCAGAAATGGGGCGAAATCTACGTGGGGTTTGGTGGGGATATTTTTCATGTTGCCAGAAAGCACAAAATTCTCACTTCCCGGCAACCGGTATGGAAAATAAAGCAGCCTTCCATCTGGACCAGCCGATTGCAAGCGCTGTTGCAGGCGACATCCCTGCCTTCCCCGAAACAATTCCAGCGCGCTGTTCATTTCTTCGATTTTCTCCTGGAAATGTTGGATGCCGCGGAACCATTGAACAGCAATGCAGCAACCGGAGACTGGTTTGCCCAGGCCTGCCAGACGATCACTGCGGATTTGCATCACAAAGTTAATTGGAAAGAACTGGCCACTTCATTAGGCATGAGCTATCACACCTTCCGCCTTTATTTTCGCCGGCGCGCCGGTATATCACCGCTGCAATATCGCGAAAAATACCGCTTCGAAGCCGCTACCACTCTTTTGACAGATATCCATTATTCCTGCAAAGACATCGCTTTTGTCCTTGGCTTTGCCAACCCCGATCATTTTTCCGAGCAATTTAAAAAGCGTTTTGGCATGCCTCCGCGGGAATACCGTAAACGACACCTCAAAAAATAAGGAACACGCCAAAGCGTGCCCCTTAATAAAAGTACTTTTATCCAGTTATACCGTGGCGGCTTCTTCCGTTTCTTTTTCCGCACCTTCCACATTGGCATGATCCACCAGCCAATCCACGGCTTTCTGGCGCAGCAATGAAGCATGCACAGCCTGCACATCGAAGCGTTTCACGACATCTTCAATGGGCTGCTGCAAGACCTGCGCGAGGTTGACGAAATAATCTTCCAATTCCTCGGTGGGAACGGTCAATTCCTCACGGCGCGCCACTTCATCGAGCACCAGATCTTCGCGCAATGCGGTATTTTCTTCTTCATTCAACTGCGCTTCCCATTCTTCCTGGGTTTTCTCGATCTCTTTCAGGAAATCCTCCTGCGATTTATCGGTGCGCTTGAGTTCGGCTTCTTTCTGCTTCTTGCGATCTTCAACACGGCGTTCCACCAGCTTTTGCGGCACTTCCACCGTAGCGTTTTCGGCGGCAGCACGGGTGATTTGATTGCGCACCTCATCGCGCGCCTCACGATCATGCTGGCTGGTGAGCATCTCGGAGACTTTCTCGCGCAGTTCTTCCACACTTTGCAAACCAATCTGCTGCGCAAACTCATCATTCAATTCCGCCAGCTTACGTTCTTTAACAGCGGTGATTTTCACGGTGAATTCGGCTTCCTTGCCGGCCAATTGCTTATCTTCGAAATCTTCCGGATAGGTTGCTTTGAAAGTGCGCTCTTCATCGATTTTCACGCCTTCGAGATGTTCATCGATGGGCGGCACGGTGTCGCTATGTCCCAGGCGGAAGGGGCGCAAACGCTCCGGTTCCTCGGTGCGCGCCACACCATCCACCACAACAGTCATCTCGCCCATCAAGATATCATGATGTTCGGCGCCGCGATCTTCCACATTTTCAAAGCTGGCATTTTCCTCGCGCACGCGTTCGATCTGTTCATCGATTTCAGCATCGGTCACCGGCGCTTCAGCGCGCTTAGCAGTGAGTTCCGAGACTTCGCTCAACGTCACTTCGGGGCGCAAAATTAATTTGGCCTTGAAGCTCATTTCCGCATCGGTGTCAAATGCGTCAAATTTGAGATCGTCCACTTCGGCACGCACCAGCGGCTGCAATTTTTCGTTATCGATAGCGGCTTGATAGGCAGCCGGCACCAGTTCATCGCTGAGCGCCTGCGAAATATTGTCATCGCCCACCGTGCGCCGCATAATGCCGATCGGCGCGTGACCGGGACGGAATCCGGGAATTTTCACTCTGCGCGCATATTCACGCAACACCTGCTGCCGCGTTTTCTGCACCTGCGCCGCCGGCACAGTGATATATAAAGTGGCTTCGCCACCTTCGCCTTGCTCTACCCGCACTTCGTTTAATTGCACTTTGCTCATTAATTTACCCTTGGAACAATTTTGTTCTCGCTCTTAATACACAATACACAAAAAAGCCCCGCCACAATTGTAATGCGCGGGGCGATTCCGTCAAGCGGCGTGATCGATCTTAATTGAGAGCGGAAGACGAGACTCGAACTCGCGACCCCCACCTTGGCAAGGTGGTGCTCTAGCCAACTGAGCTACTTCCGCGTAAGCGAGAAACTATTTTAAAAGAACTGCGTCGCCTTTGCAAGGGGGTTTTGCATTTTTTTTGGAATAAAAGTACTTTTATTGCCTGACAGCATTACAATTCCATCGTCACTTGCACTTGCGTACTCGCAACTCTTATCTTCGCAAACTTCAAAAGTTCCGAAACGCGCGCGCCTTTATCGCGCCATCCATATACGGAATTTTCGCCGATAAGCACATAATGCCACTCGCGGTTTTCGCGTTGCAAGGGCGGCAGATTATTTAATTGTTCGCACCACGTCAATGCCGAACGCTTTTTGCGTTGCACATTTTCATCGTTCACATCGCGCTGCGCCTTAGTTTCCACCACGTAAATGCAATCAGCGGTTCTCACCAAAAAATCCGGTGAATATGTCGCCGGAAATCCATCGGCTTTCAAATAACGACGATGCAAGAAATAATGTTTATACTCCTGAATTTTACACAACGCCAACACTTCGCTGTCGCTGTCCGCCCATTCTATAAAAGCTTTTTCCAGCCCTCCATTGTGTGTGGGATAAGGCAGTTTGGGATAAATACACTTGCGCACTTCCACGCAACTCCGCGCGCGCACGGTGATTTCGGACACTTCCGAAAGTTGACGATAATAGACTTCGGCATTGCCTTTAATTTCGTTTTGCTCCAGTTCTACCAACGTCGTGGCAAAGGTCGAAGCGATGTGATGCGCCACATCGTCCAGCAATAACACGCGCCAGTTTTCCCCTTCCAATGGATCAAACGATCCGCCAAACATCCGACCGCGAATATACGCATCCACCCAACCGGTGATCTGTGGCAGTTGCACCTGCAAAAACGGAAACCGGCTTATTTCCTTATATTTCGCCGAGCTTTGAGTGATGCCGCTGCCCAATGATTCCGCGATTCGCCGCGTCATACGCCCCAGATAATCGTTATATCCCGTCGCCGTCATCACGCCGCCGTCCACGCGATAATCGCCATATTGCACTTTAGTTTGCACGTCCTGCGTCACAAAGCGATCACCTTTGCCAACCAACTTTTTGAGAAATTCAAATTCTATTTTGTCGAATGCTTTCAATTGCAACGGATCCAACACTGGTTGAGTCAGTTCTTCTTCAGCTTCGCGGATAATGATGGGAATGGCAAAATCGTATTCCTGATAATCCTCCCGCAAAAGTACTTTTTCCACGTCGCCGGTAACTGTTTCACCGCCGCCCTCATCATCGTCGATTTCCACGGCCAATCCGCCATTTAGCAAATCGTCGTAAAATTGCGCGAATGCCGGATGTTCCACCACAAACAATACATCGAAGAAGTTATTCGGCTCCAATTTTTTGCTGATGCGTTCGCGCGTTTCGCGTTTTGCTTCTTCGATGCTTTCATCACCGCGCCACATCAATCGCAAACCGCGTCCAATTGTTTGCTCCAGCAAAATAGCTGCACCAGACGCGCGCAACGGTACAATGACGCAGATATTATTTACGTCAAAACCTTCGCGCAGCATCAATACGCTGACGATAACTTTGGGTTGCGTATGGCGATCTACATCAAAAAGAAGCTCGCGCGTTTTATCCCATTCACCCTTTTTCATTTCTCCTTTCTTGTTAGAATCAACCAGCAAAATATCGTCTTTTCCCAATCCGCTGCTTTGCAAAAATTCTTCCACGAATGGCGTGACGCTGGTATCTTCGCACACAACCAGCATTTTGGGGTGTTTATTTTCATCCACTTCCGCAAACTTCTTTTCCAGAATTTGCAGTTTGGTCAAACCAGCACTCAACATTACGCGCTGTCCTTCTGATAATCCGGTAGTTTTGTTTCTCTCATCACGTTCCGCTTTGAAATCCAGCGGCAGAGCGGCCACTTCCTTGCGCTTATCCAATGCCAGCGCCTTCACCAATCCGGCGCGCATGGCATCATTCAAATCAAAATCCACCACAATATGCGGAAAGTACTTTTTGCTCTTTTTTTTGCCAGTTCCCACTTGATTAAACGGCGTTGCCGAAAAGTCGATTTGAATAAAACACTCGCCTTTGGAAGCGGCAATTTCCGTCAGGCTTTTCTGCCATTCCACTTCCGTCAATTCACCCTCTTTTTTCACTTCATGAATATGATGCGCTTCGTCATTGAACACCATCAAATCCGGCAAGTCCTTCAATGCCTGCAACGGGCCGCCGCGCGCAAATTTTCGATCCAACGCATCCAGATTATTGCCCGCTGTCACGCCCGGCGTAAGCGGAAGAAGACGTTTCACAATCGTCGCTTCATCCACATCCAAACCCGGCGTTTCGATCTCTTCGTCCGATGCGAAGTTGGGATCTTCCACGCCCGCCAGCAAATGCCAATTGGTGATTGCCACCATTCCGCCGCTGGTGGTTTTTCGTCCGATATCGGTTTTGGTGCAAACCGAATTTTCCAGAAAACTGAATACGCGAAACCGATGCGTTTCGGGAATGAATAATTCGCGGAAGGTATAAATATCCGATGTTTCAAAATTGCGTTTGCCGTTTTGTTCCTTGCCCAAAAACGAATCGAGCAATCGGTCATACACAATCAATCCCGGCGCCACCAATAGAAAATTTTTGGTAAAACGCGCATCTTCCGGCGCGGCGATTTTGTTCAGATATTGCCACACCAGCAACGCATTCAATACCCAGGTTTTGCCGGTGCCGGTTGCCATCTTTGCGCAGTATTTGGGGAATCCATGCCTTTCGTTTTGCAATGACGTAATCAATCTCGGAGTTTCCACCAACGCCTGCGGCGCGATGGTTTCATAGAGTGAAAAAAGATTGGCTTCGTGTAGAATTTCATGCGCGTAAATAATTGCCGCCAAAGCCTGTCGCTGGCCGATGTGAAAATTGATGGGCCGCATTTCACAATAATCCCGCTGCAACCAATAGCGCAATAATTCACTGGTGACCGGCGTGGCGGCTTCCAATAATTCACAATTTTCGCCGTTTTGAATAGCGGCGATTTGCGGTGCAAGACGGGTTGAAAGTACTTTTGCTAAGGGGAAATTTTCTGTCATGATAATCAATGTAGAAGCGGCGTCCCGCCGCTTGATTTTTTAAAAGCGCTAGTTTTTAAAAGCGGCAAGATGCCGCTTCCACTTTATACATTCTCCAAAACAACTTCCGATTCATACCCAAACACATCCACCGCGCGCACGCACACCGTGCGCGGGCCATCTTTGCGTTCCAAATTGATATTTGCTTTGGTTACCACGCGCAATTCGTCGGCGTCGTTATCGGTGTTGCCGCGATAATCCTGCCACACGCTGCGGAACACTTCGCCGTCATAATCGGGATCGACCGCCCAATATTCAATCAGCGCCAGCGGTTCCGCGTTCATCACTTTTTGCAACTGCTCGCGGTTTTTCTCATCCAGGTTAATGGCGTCCGGCGACAGCAACACGTAATTGGCCAGTTGCACGCGCAGCGTTTCGCTTTCGCCGGAAATTTCGCGTTGCGCCGGATGCACTTGCAGATATTGCAGGGAAGAAAACTTCACGGTTTTGGAAAGCTGCTCGGCGGCGCCGCCTTTCTTTTTGAGCCGATCCAGCAAATCGGGCGGAATAACCAGCACTTCCAATCGCTCATCGTGCAGCGCCGCGATGTCCTGGCCGATGCTGGCGGAAAAATTCCAGCCCAGCACAATCACTTTGTCGAATCCACCCAAAACGCTGTCGCGCTGTTGCTGAGCGCGGCGCAGTGTGGACGAAGTGGTTAATTTGGAAGGAGAATCCACCAGCACCAGCGTCTTGGTTTGCGGCAAACGGCCGAGATTGCGTCCAGGATTTTCTTCGGATGATAAAGGCAACGCGCCAAAGACTTTGAGCACCACGTTGGATAAATCGCCCACGCGGAAATCACGGCCAAAAGTACTTTTAGCCTGTTCCACTTGATAATCGCCGATGGCTTGATAGAGAAACGGTTGCGCGTTTTGATCGATGAGGCGTTTACGTGTAATCATGCACGCGGGTTTGCCGAGGTCGGTGGCGATCCAGTGACGGTTTAATTTTTCCGCGACGGCGGCGGTTGTGCCGGAACCGGAGAAAAAGTCGGCAACTATGGAATTTTCGTTGGATGAGGCTTTGATGATGCGTTCCAAAAGTTTTTCGGGCTTTTGTGTGTTGTAATTAACCGCTTCTCCAGCTCTCCCGGCGATCACATTGACATCAACCCAAATATCCTGCAAGGGCTTACCGGGCATTTCATCCAGGAAAACCTTTTTCTTGGGAAATCCTGTTCTTGTATAGTAGAGAAGTCCGGAATCATGCAACTTCTGCATGCTTTGTTTTGAATAGCGCCACGCGCGGATGTGTCCGTTCCACTCGTAAGTGACGCCTCGTCCTCCAGGCCCCATGGTATTTTCAACTTTATAGAGCCGTCCATCTCCATCGTCAAACGAATACATCTTTAGATATTGCTCAGAGTAAGGTTCATACTGGGTTTCAAAAAAATAGCTCTCGGATTTTGTATAAAAGAACAATGTATCGTGAACTCTGCCATATCGTTGAGAATCATTATGAGCGTAAACACGTTGCCAGGGTATTTCATTCTGAAAATTATCTTTCCCAAAAATCTCATCCAAAACAATCTTCACATAATGCCCCACATGCCAATCCAAATGTACGTAAATCGAACCTTGATCCGACAACAACTCCCGCATCAAAACCAATCTTGGCGTTATCATCGCCAGATACGACGCAGTGCCGTCGCTCCAGGTATCGGAATACGCGAATTGTTCAATAACAGTGGGTTTTTGTTCTAAGGTGACGCCGGGCAAAAGTACTTTTGTGCGATAGTCCGCTTTGGAATCGAACGGCGGATCGATATAAATCAGATCAATTTTGCCGCGCAGCGAAGGCGCGTCTTCATCGCCCGCCAAAAGCGCCGCCATCGCCAATAAATTGTCGCCATAAATCAGACGGTTCGGCATTGCAGGAGAGTCAGAATTGTGATAACCAAACTTGACTTGACTTGACTTGACTTGACTTGACTTGTCGCAGGAGCGGAACGGAAGAGGTCTGCCTGTCTGGTGTCCTTGGAAGGAATCACCAGTTCGCGCGTTTGCAAACTAACGCGATGGCGGCCTTCGAGCTGTTCCAAAATCCGCTCAGCCACCTTTTTGCCATCTGCAACAATTTTCGGTAATTCTTCTAAAAGTGATTTAGCCATTAGTGATAATAAAAGTACTTTTTCTCTTCAGCAATTGATCTTATTTTAACTCAACTTGACATCTTTAAAATTTCAGCATTAGTCATTCCCGCGAAGGCGGGAATCCAGAAAACGTAGCAGTGGAGAAGTATTTTTTCCCAGCGGCGATTTTATCTTATTTCACCGGTTTCTCCAATAACTCAATAAACATCAAACAGCCGCACCCCGTCCCACACCCAGCGTTTTCTGGCTCTTGTGGTTTCATCCGGCTCCTCTCTGCGCTGCCGGGCGCGGTTCTTCATCCGGGCAGCAAGATGGATCATAGATATTTCCGATCAAACGCAGCGGTTGCACGAAAATGATAAAAGGAGTGAAGGCGCGTTTGACAAAACGGCATTCCCATATATCGCCCTGCCGCGGCACTTTGCCGCCGCGGAGCGGAACTGCCAAAAAGTTATACCCCCTGCCCGTCCGCCATTCGCCTGCCGGGTCTTTGGCAGGTTGATTGGTAAACAACACCACCTTGCAATCCTCTTCGTGAATCAAATCATCAAAAGGAATTTCCTTTTCCACACTCTTTCTGTAAAACCGGGAGCCATCAATTTTCATCGTTTTCCTCCTCTGCAGACGAGGCTTATCGCCGCAACTATAAATGAATCGCAAAAGAGGATATGAAAAGAGACTGCAATATTTGTGCAGTGGAAAACAGAGGCACAAAAAAATGCTCGCGAAAGGAGTCGAACCTTCAACCTCCAGATCCTAAATCTGGCGCCTCTGCCAATTGGGCTACGCGAGCGGCGTAAAAGTACTTTTACGGATAAGACAATATACCAAATTATCCACCAAAATGCTTGCGGTATTGAGTGGGATTGCAGCCGGTGTGGCGGCGGAAGATGCGGTAGAAAAAGCGGATGTCATTATAACCCACCTGTCGAGCAATATGGCCGATTTCATCATCGTTTTGCAATAACAAGGCGCAACATTGGGCGATGCGATGTTGATGCAGCCATTCGATGATGCCGCGGCCGGTGTGTTCTTTGAACAGATGCGACAGGCGGCTTTCGCTGAGCGCCACATGCGCCGCCACATCGGCCACGCGCAACGGCTGTGCGGAATGTTGTTCCAGGTAACGGATAGCAGTTTTAACCAGCTCGCGTTGCGGTGAAGCACTTTTTATATCATTTTTAAGTCGTTCTTCCTGCTCGCTCACTGCCCGTGATAATAACACCAGCAACGCACAAAATAAATTGCGCAGAAGCAGTGCGCTGCCCGGCTGTTCCTGCATCGCTTCCTGCTCGCGCAACATTTCATCCAGCAATGCTTCCACGCGAAAGGCCGTGCTGCCGCGGAGATTTAGGCGATGTTCAAATCGTGTGCGCTTGCGCCATAACGGTTCTAGATACCGCAAGGCAAAAGTACTTTTGCGCTCTTCGGGGGGCAGCAATGTCTTCACCAACGCGGGCAGCCACAGCAAATTGATGATTTTCAAAGGTTCCGATTTCGCGGGTTCATAGCTATGCCGCTCGCCGGGATTGATGACATACAAATCGCCGGCATGCAGCGGAAAAACACGGCCATTGATCCGATGATCGCCGTGGCCGCTGCGCACGTAAACCATCTCATAGAAATCATGGCTGTGTTCACCGATATTATCCTGGGTGACTTCCATGATATAAAACGGAAAATCTGGTGAAAAATATCCTTTGCCCCACAGTTTCTTTTGCATAATCAAATCGCCGTCATCCTGAGCGGAGCGAGGAACGAGCGAAGTCGAAGGATCCCCCGAAGTTTCGACGACGTAATCCGGGGGGATACTTTAGTCGCTTGAGGCTCCTTCAGGATGACAGTGGTATTTCTCTCCACATTCCAAAATGTAGCAGGATTGACCCATTGATTCAAGCGGATGCACCTGACGCAAAAGTACTTTTGTACTTAAGATGTAGGAGGATGAAACCTATTAATATTGGAATCGCCGGATTTGCGCATGGACATGTTTCCACGTATTGCGCGAAAATCACCGAGTTTGAAGATGCCAATGTGATCTGCGGCTGGGATCATGATGCGGCGCGATTGCAGAATTGCGCGGACAAATTTAATCTGACAGCCTTTTCCAATCTGGACGATTTGCTGGCGGATAGCGCGGTGGATGCTGTGATTGTGGGCGCTGAAACCAATCGCCACGCGGACATTATCGAAGCCGTCTGCGCCGCCGGTAAAAACATTCTCTGTCAAAAACCGATGGCGATGAACGCTGCGGAATGCGACCGCATCATCGCCGCCGTGGAAAAAAGCGGTGTGCATTTTGAGATGGCGTTTCAGATGCGTTGTGATCCAGCTAATTTGCAAATTAAAAAATGGATCGACGAGGGAGCCGTCGGAGAGATCAGCTCGCTGCGCCGCCGTCATTGTATCAACTTTTTATGGAATCCCGCCGTAAAAGAAAGCTGGCATGTGGACGCTGCGCAAAATGTCGGCATGTTTTTCGATGATGCCGTTCATGCCGCGGATTTTTTGTATTGGCTGATGGGAACGCCGCAAAGCGTGATGGCGGAAATTGATAATACGCTGACCGATGTTGCGCCCGATGACACCGGCATCGCGATTTATCGCTGGAAAAATGCGATGGGCGTTTTGTTTAATGCGTCTATTACGCTGGCTGGTGAGAACACCACCGAAATTTACGGCAGCGAGGGAACGATTATTCAGAATTACGGCGATCAGGTTTCCACCGCGCATGCGAATGGCGAAGCGCCACTGAAATTATTCCGCAAATCAACTGGTGAATGGGAAAAAGTACTTTTGCCGGTTCCGGCGTCGCAAGGCGAACGCATCGCGGCCGTGCCAAGAGGCTGGATTGACCGCTTGCAAAATAATCAGCCGCCGCTGGCGAATGCGGTGGATGGGAAAGTGAGTATTGTGATGTGCGAGGCCGCGTATGAAAGTGCGCGGAGCGGGAGTAGAATAGGATTGAAAAAGTACTTTTTAAACGAATAATGTGAATTAAATCAGTGGGGGCAGGCCTCCGTGCCTGCTTATAAAATGTCAGCTTGCTGACTCCTTATTTTAAAAACGGCAATAAGGAATAAAATCTATTTAAGCAGGCACTGAGGCCTGCCCCCACTAAAGTTCGCTGGATTAGTTACTATTAAGGAGTAATATGAAATTAGGAATCAACACCGTCGTATTGGGAGAAAGCACGCTGGAAGAAGCGTTGCAGCATGCCGCTTGGGCGGGCTATCAATATGTGGAACTGGCCGCCATCAAGGGCATGCGCGAACATGTGGAAACTGATAGCGATGCCGCGCAAATTCGCGATCTATTATCAAAATATGAATTAACCGTCACCGCGATGGAAGCCGCCACCAACGACAAAGAGCGGCTGGAAGCGCTGATGAAAAAGGCATCGGAAATCGGAATCGGCATCGTGAATATTGGCAGCGGCGGCAAAACCGAGGACGCGGAATCCACCGTTGCGGCCATCGCATTGATGCGCGAATTTTCCAAAATGGCCGCGGATAATAATGTGACGCTGGCCGTGAAGCCGCACGTCGGCCAGGCTATTTATAATTGCGAAACCGGCGTGCGATTATTGAATGAAGTGACCGAAGGAAATATCGGATTGAATTTCGATCCCAGTCATTTGGCCAGAGCTGACGATAATCCCGCCGAAGTGGCAAAAATCTGGAAAGGCAAAATTGTGACGTCGCATTTTCGCGATTGTCCGGTGCGCGTTCCCGGCCCGCCAGGAACGCCGGAGCAACAAGTTCCCGGACGCGGCGCGCTGGATTTGCCGGGAATTTTGCGGTCATTAAAAGAGACGGGTTACAGCGGTCCGGTGAATTTGGAAATCATCGGCGCGAAGGAATATCCGCTGTCGCGCGCGATGGGATTAGCCGCCGAGGCGCGCGGATATTTGCATCGGTGTTTGCAGGAGATTGAGTAAGTAGAAGCGGCATCTTGCCGCTTGACCACGCGGCGAGACGCCGCGTCTACAAAACATACAAAAGTACTTTTGGAGAAAAAATTATGTCCGACAAAAAATTACAAGTAGCCATCATCGGCTGCGGCGGCATTGGCAACACGCATGGGCGCGTTTACAAAGCCAATGACAAAGTGGATTTCAAAGCCGTCTGCGATCTCGACAAGGAACGTGCTGACGCCACCGCCGCGAAGTTTGGCGTGAAGGCCTATTATAGCGTTGACGACTTGCTGAAGAATGAAGAACTCGATTCCGTCAGCGTCGCCACCGCCGGCAAGGATAACGGCGGCCATCATTATGAGCCGACCATCCAGGCGCTCAACGCGGGCAAGCATGTGCTATGCGAAAAGCCGATTTCCGATAGTCTCGAACACGCGCGCGAAATGGTGCAAACCGCTAAAGATAAAAATCTTTTTCTGGGCACCAACCTGAATCACCGCTCCACGCCTGCCGCGCAGCAGCTCAAGGAATTGCAGGAAGCTGGCGAACTGGGCGATGTGCTGATGATCAATATGGCGTTGTGGATCAATAACAAAAACGAATCCTCGCCGTGGTTTCATATTCGCGCGCTGCATCAACATTCCATTGATGTCATCCGCTTTTTCGGCGGCGATGTGAAAAAGGTGCAATGCTTTATGCACGCCGCGCCGGGCCGCAAAATCTGGAGCAATCTATCCATGAACTTGCAATTCGCCAATGGCGCGGTCGGGCATCTGGCCGGTTCGTATGACGCGTCGATGCTGCATCCCATTGAGCGCTGCGAAGTGATGGGGACTAAAGGCCGCGGCGTCATCGAAAATGTTTATGAAGAATTGACGTTCTATCCGCGCGAAGACAAGTGCAAAAAAGTCTGGAGCAACGGCATCTTCGGCGGCATGGCCAGCTTCGGCGAAACCTTCGACCGCCGCATCAATCGCTGGGTGGACGACGTTCTCGCCGGCGGCCCCATCAGCGCTTCGGGCCAGGACGGACTGGCGGCGCAGGAAATTATCGAAGCGGCGATTCGGTCGTTTGAAAATAATACGGTGGAAGAAATTTAAGACGAGGTGCGGGGTTCCTGGTCCCGGGTCCGAGGTGGGGGCTAAAAGTACTTTTACCTTTACCCGGAACCCGGAACCACGAACCCGGAACCTGACCAGGAGTCCTCATGAATATTGTCCTACTCGTTCTCGACACTCAACGCGCCGATCATCTCGGTTGTTACGGCTATCCGAAAAATGTTTCGCCGGTGATTGATTCGGTGGCGGCGCGCGGCGTGGTTTTTGAAAAATGTTACGCGCCCAACATTCCCACGCATCCCAGTTTCACCACCATGCTCACCGGCAAGGAAGCCATCGCGCATGACATCATCAATATCGGCGGCGGTGTGCCGATTCGCAAAGGCGTGCGCATGATCCAGGAGGAACTCGGCGAAAAAGGCTGGAATACAGCCGCCGTGGATACGTTAGGAAAACATTTTTCGCGCGGGTTTCAAACTTATCAAACGCCGGAATGGGATCGCAGCGATCCGCTGACATTACGCCGCGCCGAACATGTGACCGATCTCGCGGTGCCGCTAATTGAAGATTTGAAAAAAGACGACAAGCCGTTTTTCCTATTCCTGCATTATTGGGATCCGCACACGCCGTATTTGCCGCCGGCGGAATTTCGCACCATGTTTTATGAGCGCGAAAAGAATCCGTATGATGTGGAAAATCATACAATGGATCCGGCCTGGAATGACGAAGCGTTCCAATGGTATTTTCATCAGTGGATGCCCGGCGTGACGGATTCGGAATATGTGAACGCGTTGTATGACGCGGAAATTGCTTATATGGATTGGCAACTGCGCCGCGTCTTTGCCGCGCTGGAAGATATTCAGGAAGAGACGCTCGTCATCATCACCGCCGATCACGGCGAGATTTTGGATGAGCAATTGGGCTTTTATGATCATCACGGTTTGTATGAAGGCGATGTGCATGTGCCGCTGATTTTGTCCTGGCCGGGACATCTGCCCGCCGGAAAACGCGTGCCGGGAATTGTGCAGAATATCGACTTTGCGCCGACGATGTTGGAACTGGCCAAACTGCCGGACAAACTGGGCTGCGAGGGCAAAAGCCTGATTCCCTGCGCCCGCGGAAAACGCGCCGGAAATTATAAGGAAGTCTTTTTCAGCGAAGCCACCTGGGAAGTGAAGCGCGGCTACACCGACGGCAAATGGAAATACATCAATTCCATCGAGCAGGATTATCATGGCCGCCCGATGCGGGAATTGTTCGATCTGGAAAATGATCCCGAGGAACAACATAATATCGCGACAGAAAATCCAACCGTTGTTAAAAAGTTGCAGAAGAAGTTGGATAACTGGGTGGCCAAGCGGCTAAAGGAAACCGGCACCAAAGTTGATCCCGCTGTGAAGCAGGGACGTTGCGGGTTCCGTCTGGGAACGCCCATCGAAGGCGAAACGCCAGGCGCCGGCGCCACGCCGTTGCATCTGCGCAAAGGCCAAAAAGCTGCCAACATTCCCGCGCCGGAGGAATTGAAAAAGAAGAAAAAAACCAAAACCGCCGCCGGCAATGAGATGGATGATCGCAAACGCAAAAAGCCGATGCATGGCTATGTGAAAAAGAAATAGAAGAGACAAAACCTCAAAAAGCCCTGCGTAAAAGTACTTTTACGCAGGGCTTTTCTATCGGGATCAAAGATTTAGCTGGGGCTGAATGTCGGTTTGTTACCTGCCATTGCATGCGTGTAGTGATAATTCAAAACGGCGTTACTTCCACTTATTGTTGTTCCGCCATCCACAATACTGCTTTTGAGCCACTTAACGTGTCCATCCGCAAAGGCATAATTAATGCCATCCAAGTGGCGCGAAAAAAGTCCGTATTGTCTTTCTGACCACATCGTAATATATGGAGTTGAACCATCGCAATCTATATCGGAAGAATTGCCTGTAATTCGGCAACCGTCATAAAAATAATAAGCATTGCCAGCATTACCATCACCAGCTAAAACGGTCAGAGAAGGAGATACGACGATTGCATCACTCTGTTTATTTAACATCGAGTTGTACCAATAATCTGTATACCCCCATTTTGTAGGATCAGCCTGACCTGCAAATGGCCCTCCTGCACTTCCAACAGGTGCGGAGCCAGATTGGCTGGGACACTGGTAAACCTGCGTACTTTTGATATATGGCTGTAGTGCGTCCGACCAAGCGTACGGATTACTTGGCGTTACGCCATTCGGAGCAGTAGGACTCGTTGTGTAGTTAATTAAATAGGGAGGAAACTTCTCGTCATAATCCTGAATATACATCATAAATCCCAATCCAATCTGCTTGAGATTACTCATGCAGCTGGCACGGCGCGCGTTTTCGCGTGCCCTGGCAAATACCGGGAACAATATTGCAGCGAGAATAGCTATAATGGCAATAACAACCAAAAGTTCAATGAGCGTGAAACCTTCATATCTCATCTTTGATCTGGATAAATACATAATATATGCTCCTTAAAAATAGATTGACTTGGTTCCATTATGCCACAATCTCCTGATTTTTAAACATTAAAATAAAATTATAAAAAATAGTCTGCGGAAACATCTCCAATATCACTTTTGGACGCGCCGGAAGAAAGCTCTCATGAAGAATGCGAAAACCGGCGTCCGCTTTTATACTGAGGTGCGGTGATGAAGCGGGCCCGTTCCGCGCTCAATGATGCATAAAAGTACTTTTTACCGATTTACCCAATTCCTTTGCGGCGCGTTGTTATTGTGTGGTCTGTCCACTCCCGCCTGGAGTTGGGACGGCACCGGGCATATGCTGATCGCACAGATTGCCTTCGACACCATGCCACGCGAAACTGCCTTGCGCATTCAACGCAAGCTGCAACCGCTGCCGCGTGGGTTGGGGCCATATAATTTCATTACCGCGGCGTGCTGGATGGATGACATCAAACGTGATCCGGATAACCCCTGGAAAAATCTCAGCTCTCTCCATTATGTGGATGTTTTATATAGCCCACATGGCGCTAATTTCGAGATTCCAGAAGGCCAAAATGGCCTCACGGCGTTGCAGGCGACGCTAAAAGATATACGCAAAAGTACTTTTAATGACGAGCAGCGAGCGCGGCAATGGGCCATGATTATCCACATCGTGGGCGATTTGCATCAGCCGCTGCACTGTGCGGATCATCATGATCGCGGCGGAAATGATGTCTCCATTAGCGGTATTCCCGATTTGCCGGAAAATCCCAAAACGCACAATTTGCATTTCTTCTGGGACATGGCATATCGCTATGACGTGGTGCAAGGAAAAACGCGCGCGCTCTATCCACCGATTTCCACGCAGCAGCGTCCGCAACAATGGGATAAAGGTTTCATCGCCTGGCAGGCCTGGAGACTAATGCAGAAATATCCGCCGGAGAAGATCGCCGGTTATAGAGATATGAAGCCTCTCGATTGGGTGCGTGAAAGTTATCAGGCGGCTTGCAACGTGACCTATGCACCGGTTGTGGCATCCACAGAACGGCCCTTGCCGCTAAGCACGGATTATGTGCATCAGGCGCATGAGATAACGGCGAAACGATTGATTCTGGCGGGCGTCCGGCTGGGGCGGTTGTTGCAGGAATTAGATCAGGAAACGCACCGCGAAAAGAATTAAATATCGATAATGACAGCGTATCAATATTACCCGAATCACGCACGCCTCTTACAAATCCGCCAGTGCGATTTCTTTACCGCTTTTCGAACTTTCGATGGCTGCGAACACCATGGCCAGTGATTTCAAATTATCGCGGGCGCTGCATTCCGGCTGGCGGTCTTCGTTGATGGCGGCGAAGAATTCATCCAGCATGGCCTGATCTGCGGGCGGCACATCCAGCAGCGGCACCTGGCGTTCTTCGGGTTTTTCGGTACGGTGCAAGTGCGCGTAAGTCACCGTTCCATCGGAATGCCAATCCAGTGAACCGCTGGGCCCTTCGATGCGCCAATCACCATTATAGCTGGTGCGCGAACCCACGGCACATCCGCAGGCCACATGTGTGGCGACGAGATTTCCGGGGAATTTAAATACGATGGCATGTGCCGCATCGCCTTTGTGCCAGCCCCAGGAATGATTCCAGGTGATGGCTCGCACGCTTTCGGGATCGGCGCCCAGCACATAACGCAACAGGTCGAAATGATGCACCATCATATCGTTGATGAGCATGAACGGCTCGGTCACATAATGGCTGCCCGGGTTATCGGCCCAGTTCATATAAAACTTCACATCGGCCTGTTCGGGTGCGCCGATTAGCCCTTCATCAATGGCTTTGCGCGTGGTGCGCGGCTGGCCGGTGAAGCGGTAGTTCTGCGTGATCATGTGTTTGACGCCAGCGCGTTCGCCCGCTTCCACCACTTCTTTGGCGATGTCATAATTATCGCTCAACGGCTTTTCACCAATGACATGCAGACCGGCATCAAAGGCCTGTTTGGCGATAATATGATGCACCGAAGGCGGCGTGACATCCACCACGAAATCGGCGTTAACCGCCGCCAATGCCTCTTCAAAAGACGCGTAAATCTTATCCGCTTCGATGCCCAGTTGCTCCACGGCGCGCGTGCGATTCGCTTCCGAAGGTTCCACAAATGCCACCAGCTGGCAGTCATCGCGCTTGCTCACATTATTGATCCAGTAACGCCCACGGTTGCCGAGTCCCGTCAAAATACCATTCAACATAATCTTCCCTTTTTAACTTCCCTGCTCTATTATCACATAATGATTTCGTGCCTGCAAAAGTACTTTTGCCCTGCACTTTCAAAATATATATGTTGCTCATGTTACGCAGCAAATTACTTTTGCCTCACGCGAAGCCGCGAAGGTCGCGAAGGAAGAATGAGATTTTTGAATGAGAGTAAAAGTACTTTTATTTTACATCGATGACTAGAATAGGCGGGATAATAATGTAGATTTCAACCCCTGTTCATCAATATTGATTTTCATCTTCGCGCCTTTCGCGGCTTCGCGTGAGATAAGAATGCAACATGCGTAACATGAGT